>Ga0209427_10000336_pt1 | contig 48798 bp, 50 predicted proteins | sample DeeMarSWOR136_30_FD_187465 | JGI IMG/M metagenome (GOLD analysis project Ga0209427, IMG submission 187465) | Marine sediment microbial communities from White Oak River estuary, North Carolina - WOR-1-36_30 (SPAdes) (version 2) | ecosystem: Environmental > Aquatic > Marine > Intertidal zone >...
CACAATAGGCTTGCATGGTTCCTCCTTCCTCGAAGCTATTTGCTAACAACCATATACTATTGTTACGCTCATGTCAAGTATATCCCACGAGTAAATTAGAAAATTTTACGAATAAAATCTTTAGCCTTGTATAAATAGGCTATCATCAGCAGATATCCCGGCTTATCAATTACCCGTCTTAAGTATCAATTAAGCCGGGCATATGCTATACTTTTATTCAGGATAACATAAAATAATAATAGGCAACTTACAAAACTTCTCTGGCAGATAAAAGGACTATCTTATGAAAAAGACGGTGTTTGTTGACGGTCAGCACGGTACTACCGGACTGAAGATACGAGAGCGTTTGAACGGTAGAGAAGACATCGAGATACTTGAGATACCCGACGATAAACGCAAGGATACCGGGACAAAGAAGAAGCTTTTAAATGAAGCGGATATCGTCTTTCTTTGCCTGCCGGATGATGCTGCCCGTGAATCCGTCAGCCTAGTTGAAAACAATTCGGTTTGCATTATCGACGGTTCTACCGCCCACCGCGTGACGGAAGGGTGGGTTTACGGACTTCCCGAGCTTAACAAAGGGCAGCGGACCCTGATAAAAAACTCCAAGAGAATCACCGTGCCCGGCTGCCATGCCACCGGGTTTGTGGCGTTGCTGTATCCGCTGGTAACCGGCGGAATTGTTGATGCGGAATACCCCGTTACCAGCTATGCCGTAGCCGGGTATAGCGGCGGCGGTAAAGCCATGATTGCGGACTATGAGAAAGACGTAGTACCGGAATATATTAAAAATCCGCGACTTTATTCACTACAGTTGAACCACAAGCATGTCCCGGAAATGACCAGAGTGGTCGGTCTGGCGCAGTCGCCGGTTTTCTCTCCCACCGTGGTCGATGTATATAACGGCGAGGTTGTCTCTATACCGCTTATCGCCAATCAATTGAAGAAAGCCTTCACGGCGGCTGATATCAGGTCTTTCCTGGCTGACTATTATGACGGAGAGTCATTTATTAATGTGATGCCGTATCCTCCGGATGATAACCTGAAAGACGGCTTCCTGACATTTACCGACTGCAACGGCACAAATAACCTCGATATATTCGTCTTCGGCAACAGGGAAAGAATCCTGCTTTCGGCGCGTTTTGACAACCTGGGCAAAGGGTCCTCGGGTACGGCGGTGCAGGACATGAATATCGTGCTGGGTCTGCCGGAGACCACCGGGCTTTAAGTAGCAGGAGAAAAAGGACGGTTAATGATGACCAGGTATACTCACCTGGAGTTAAATCAGGATATTAGAGCTCCTTCTGGATACTACACCCCGCAGAAAGAGATAAGGCTGCAATACAACGGACGGGAGGTCCTATATATCGTCAGCCATGCCGTCATCGAGTCCTCGTGCTGCGGGGCGTCGGACTTCGTCAGCGCCCAGGTGCCGGGCTTTATTGTGAGGTGGCGGGGAGAGACGAATGCGATCGGGCTGCCTGTCTCGGATGTCGAGCCGATTACCGACATTGAAATACAGGATAAAATAAGAAAAGCAATCAAAGAAAATGAGGGGCTATCTCAAGTAGAGTTCTGGTAACTCTAACTCTTCCCCGCCCCCTTGTTTGATATCTTTTCCCACCCAGACCGCCCTCGTGCCATCAGCGGCTTAGCCCGACGGTTTACCCACCATCTTCCTCTAATAAGTTGAGTATACCTATTTTTTACCCGTTTCCTTCTCTACTTTTTTTCGGTAGACTTCCATCAGCTTCTGGGTGATTTCGCCAGCTTTGCCACCGCTGATGGTTACCGAGTTGCCGCTTTCGTCCCTGACCTCCGTCACCGGCATTATTTCTATGACGGCGTTGGTCATGAAGGCTTCATCGCACTTCCTGATAATCCCGATTCCCACCGGACCCTGGCTCGTCTCTATGCCCAGACCGGCGGCCAGTTCCATGACCACCTCGCGGGTTATGCCGGGCAGGATACCGCTGTTCAGTGCGGGAGTTGTCAGCCTGCCTTCTCTTACGAAGAAGATATTGCAGCCCCCGCCCTCGGCGATATAACCGTCGTCGTTAAGGATTAGCGCCTCATCAAGTCCGCGCGCCGCCGCCTGCATCCTGGCGATAACGCTATCGAGGTGGTTGATTGTCTTCATGGTGGTAATCAGAGACTGGCGGCAGCGCCGTATTGTCGGTGCCATACCGAGGTGGAATCCCTCGCCGTACTTTTCCGCCGGGAAGGGCATAAAGGGCCGGGTGGTAACCACCACGTTGGGCTGTATATCGGTCGGGCTCGTCCAGGGAGCCGCATCGGAAGCGCCGTTGGAAACGGTAATACGGGTACGGGCACTCTCCAGTCCGTTGGCGTCCAGTGTTTCCCGGCAGGCTTTCTCGAAGTCGATGTCTGCTAGCTTCTTGCCCAGTCCGATAGTTTCCGCCGACTCTAGGAGTCGTCTGATGTGTCGGTCCAGGAGAAAGAATTGCCCGTTATAAGCCCGGAATGTCTCATAAAGCCCGTAGCCGTAAAGAAAGGCGTGGTCGAAGACGGAGATAAGCGCCTTGGAACGCGGCACGAGCGAGCCGTTCAAATTAACAATTTCTTCCATGTTTACCTCTCTGCCGGTGCGGTAATTTTCAGAAAGTTAGACAGGATATTATACCCGGCTGGCGTCATAATCGATTCCGGGTGGAACTGTATGCCTTCCACGGCGTCCTCCCGGTTCCTCACCCCCATTATAACACCGTCTTTCGTCTTCGCCGAGACTTCCAGCGACGATGGGACGGATTCTGCGGCGATAACCAGCGAGTGATAGCGTCCCCCCACCAGCGGCGATGCCACCCCTCTGAATATAGTATCACCATCGTGGTAAACGGGCGAGTCCTTGCCGTGCATGGGGAGGGCCGCCCGCTTTATCTTCCCTCCGTAGACGTAACCGATGCACTGGTGCCCCAGGCATACCCCCAGGATGGGAATTCTGCCACGGAAGTGCCGTATAACATCGTTGGAGATGCCTGCTTCCAGCGGTGTGCAGGGACCCGGCGAGATAACGATATGGCTCGGCGCCATTTTTTCTATTTCTTTAAGAGTAACGGCATCGTTACGACGGGCAGCCGGCTCCTGCCCCAGTTCGCCCAGGTACTGTACCAGATTATAAGCGAAAGAGTCGTAGTTATCTATCACCAGAATCACGATACTATCTCCACGCTGCCCTCAGGCGAGAGATTCAGCGCTTGTATCAGGGCTTTTCCCTTGTCCAGCGTCTCCTGGTATTCCGCCTCCTGCTCGGAGTCGAAAACGATGGCGCCTCCCAGTTGAAAATACACCCGGTTACCCTTAATAATCATCGTCCGTATCACGATGTCGAGGTCCATGTTGCCATCGAAGCTCAGGTAGCCCAGCGACCCCGTATAGACGCTGCGGCGAGTCGGTTCCAGTTCATCTATTATCTCCATCGCTCGTACCTTGGGCGCCCCGGTGATGGAGCCGCCGGGAAACGTGGCTTTGAGGAGGTTGGTACGGCTTTCCCCCTCCCTAAGCTGTCCCACCACTGTGGAGGTCAGGTGAAACACGGTGGGATAAGTCTCCAGGATAGCCAGTTCGGTGACCTTAACTGTACCATAGCGGCAGACCCGCCCGATGTCGTTCCGCTCCAGGTCGACTATCATGATGTTCTCGGCGCGGTCTTTGGCGCTTTGCAGCAGGCTTTCCGCCAGTGCTTCGTCCTCCTCCGGTGTTTTTCCCCGCGGTCGGGTGCCCTTGATGGGACGCGTTTCGACCCGATCCTCGCTTACTTTGAGGAACCTCTCCGGCGATGTCCCGGCGACTGTTACGCCGTCGAAGTTGAAGTAATTGGCGAACGGCGCCGGATTAATCTTGCGGAGTCGTTTATAAAGCTCATACGGCGGTATATCCAGGGCAGCTTCGAACCGTTGCGAGAGATTGACCTGAAAGATGTCTCCGGCGCAGATATACTCGCGGGCTCTTGCCACTGCCGCAAGGTAGCCGTCATGAGTGAAGTTAGCCTTGAGTAAGGAGCCTTTCTTCGTGGAAGGCGTCTTGAAAATTACCGGGGGAGGCGCCAGCAATACCAGATTCCGTAGCTCGTCAAGTCTGGCTTTTGCTCTTTTAAGCCTTTTTTTCTCTTCTATTTCGGGGAATCCTGTGGATACTAGGTAAGTCTTATTTAGCAAGTGGTCGAAGGCGACGACGGCGTCGTAAAAGCCCAGGTAGCACTCCGGAAGGTCTAAATCATCGATAGCTGTTTTCGGCAGCCGTTCGATGAAGTGGCACAGGTCATAGCTGAAATACCCCACCGCCCCACCCGTGAAAGGCACCGGATATTCTCCGCTGTCCAGCCTATATATCTCCAGCAACTCGCCCAGCACGTCGAAAGGATTTCCCTTCCTCTTTTCCTCCGCCCCGTCCTTGATTAGTGTTATCTCATCACCATGGCTTTTCAGTACCAGGAAGGGGCCGTTGCCCATGAAGGAGAAACGCCCCAGCTTCTGGGGGTCCATGCCGCTATCCAGGAAGAAACTGAAAGGTTTTTGGGCGAAAGCCTCAAAGCACCACGGCGCCTCCGGCACCATGTGTATCTCTTCGATAATCGGGTCACGTGATGGCATGTTATCTTTGATTATATATGGATACGTCGACTTTATAAAGTGACTTGACGAGTGAGGTGCCTGCGGCGCTTCTGTATGATAGTATATTAGCAGCTTATAGAGTACGAGGTGGTGAACCGATGGGTAAAGAGAATCTGGAAAAGGTTATTGAAAGTGCGCAAAAAATACAAAGGAAAGGCTACCTTATGAGGGACGAGAAGGAAGCCATGTCTCAAGGTCTGGAACTGGTCGAGAAATCAGCCATCTGCATGCTGGGGACAAACGGTGATGATGGTTTCCCGAATATCAAGGCTATGCTGAGTCTAAAGCATGAAGGACTGAAGAAAATCTGATTCAGCACCAACACCTCATCCAAAAGAGTCCAGCAGCTCTGGAAAGACAACCGGGCATGCGTATATTACGTCGATGAGAAGAATTTCAGAGGTCTGATGCTCATCGGTACCGTAGAAATTCTGCAGGATATAGAATCGAAAAAGATGCTCTGGATTGATGGTGCCGAAGTCTATTATCCCCTGGGGGTAGAAGACCCGGACTACTCGGTATTATGTTTCACGGCCAAACGGGGCAACTACTATCATCAATTAAAGAATATGTCTTTTGAAATAAAATAGCAGGATTTACGTATGGAAGAACGCATTTTATTTGCCGATAGAGAGGAATTCAGACAGTGGCTTTCTAAAAACCATAAAACCAGCAGGGGAATATGGCTGGTTTTCGGGAAAGCCGGAAAAATAAAAACGGTTAAAGCAGACGAGGCTCTGGAGGAGGCTTTGTGCTTTGGGTGGATTGACGGGCAGATTAAGAACGTCGACGAGGGAAAATACCTGAAAAAATTCACCCCGAGAAGAAAAGGCAGCAGGTGGTCGGCAAGAAACAGGGAAATAGTAAATAAACTAATCGAAAAGGGCCGGGTGACTGAATCGGGACAAAAGACTATTGATGAGGCTAAAAGACGCGGCACCTGGGATGTGCCGAGAGAAGCGCCGCTAGAAGACAGTCAGATTGAAATTTTGATAAATGCTTTGAAAGGTGCCGAACCGGCATTATCCAACTTTTTAAAAATGCCTCTTTCAGTCAGGAGAACCTATACCGCCGCCTATCTGGATGCGAAAAAAGAAGAGACCCGAATCAAACGTCTTCAAACTATTATCGCGCGACTGAATGAAAACAAGAAACCCATGTAAGCGGACGGTGATATTTAACCATTGATTTTTGCCTCTTTGCTTTAGCTCTGCTATGCTTTCTTTGAGCAACCATCATGATTAGCAAAAGCGAGCATCCGTTCCGTAAACTGGACTATATCAAGATAACCCTCTTCGGCTTTGCCCTGACCGCTCTCTGGCAGAGCCTGCACAGCATTATCCTGCCACTGCGGCTTCTCGACTTCGTGGCGGAGTCGCAGAAAAACACCTACCTCGGCCTGCTGACTCTTTCCGGGCTGTTCCTGGCGATGTTCGTTCAGCCACTGGCCGGCGCCGTCAGCGACCGCTCCAGCTTCAAATGGGGCCGTCGCCGACCTTATATACTGGTCGGAGGTATTATCGCGGTGTTATTCATCCCCGGCATCGGCTTCGCCGGTAAATACGCCATGATTTTCATCGTCTATTGCCTGTTGCAGATATCCAGCAATGTCGCCCAGGGTCCTTACCAGGCGTTCATCCCGGAACAGGTGCCTCTGGAGAAGCACGGCCGGGCTTCCGGTGTTAAAGGGCTGCTGGAAATCGCCGGCGGAGTGGCTCTGGTCTACATCGCCAGTATTTTTATGGACCGCTATACCTCTTACGGAGACAGTTATTATCTGTGGCTGGTCCTGGGTATCCTGGTATTCGTCGTTCTGGCGGCGCTGGCGGCCACCCTGGTGCTCGTCCGCGAACCTTCCGCAGGCAGTAGCCGACACCACACGCCTTTCCTCGAGACACTGTCACTTATCTTTAAAAAAGACATCTGGACGAACCACGACTTCGTCTGGTTTCTGGCTTCACGCCTGCTGGTGTTTATGGCTTTTACCACCATACAGCAGTTCGCTTTATACTACCTCAGGGATGTTATCGGGGTGACCAATCCCGCCGAGGCAACCGCCAGGTTCAGCATCGTCGCCGTGGTCGGAATGCTCATCGTGGTCTGGCCGTCGGGTTATCTATCCGATAGAATCGGGCGGAAGCTACTGACGACAATCTCAGGATTACTCGGAGCCGCAGGCATCGGGGTTATCGCTCTATCACAGGAATACGGCACCATACTCTGGGCGGCCGGAGTAATCGGTATCGCCATGGGAATATTCAACAGTACCAACTGGGCGCTGGCTACCGATTTTGCCCCGAAAAGCGAGGAAGCCCGTTATCTCGGCGTGGCTAATATGGCGACGGCCGGCGGCGCGGTGCTGGCAAGACTTATCGGTCCCGGCATCGACTTCTTTAATAATCGTGATGCGCTTAGCGGCTATACGTTCATGCTGCTGGTCTGCCTGGCGTATTTTATTATCGGGGCAGTGCTGGTCCTGAAAATCCGGCAGCGTCGCTAGGCCTGTCGACAGGACGATTATCCGAAGAAGCGGAAAGCATATTCCATTCCCCAGGCACCGGCAAAGGCTACCAGCGTATGCTTGATAATACGGCCGATTCCCCCGTAGAAACAGAACTTCCACAGGGGAAAACGGAGGGCGCCGGCTACCGCCCCGGCGACGTCAAAGACGGGATTGGGTATGGCGGCCAGAATCAGAATAGTCAAACTCCCCCAGCGCCGCATCCAGTACTCCATCCGCCGGTACAACTTTATGTTTTGAATAGCAGCGCGCCCGCTGTAACCGAGCAGATAGCCGGTCAATTCGCCGAGGGTACCCCCGATGCCGGAGATTATCCCTACCAGCCAGGGATTCAGCATGGCGCCGAGGGTAAATATGATTATCAGGCCGGGTACAGGCACGATGATAGTGGCTGCGCTCAGGGCTGATATGACGAAAGCCCCCAGATAGCCGTAGGTTTCCAGTTCATCTATCTTCTCCGGAAACCGCCAGTAGAGATAGAGGATACCCCCCATCACCACGATAACTACGAAGAACCCGACTATGTATCTGATATTCCGCCGGAACCAGTTCTGTGCTTCCGGCCTGCCGGTATTGTTATCTTCCAACTTGTTCATATTAAAAGCAGCCGGTATTTCCTTTGCCGTAAATGTACGTTGAGGTATTATACCATGCCATAATTATCCGCTGATAATCGACCTCTTGTATTTCTCCTGTAATTAAAGCTATAATAAACGTTAATTGGAAAGGAGATACTGCCATGCCGTCATATGCCTTTTATCAGAACAAAATCATCCCTCTTGAAGACGCCAAGATAGGGATTATGACCCATTGCATCCATTACGGCACGGCAATCTTCGAGGGAATACGCGGCAACTGGAACGATGATAAAAAGCAGACGTACATCTTCCGTCTCAAGGAGCACTTCGAGCGACTACAGAGGGGCTGCCACGTCCTGAATATCGTCCTTCATCATTCCATCAAAGATCTCTGCGAGAAGACCGTGGAGCTGGTAAGGAAATGCGCCTTTCAGGAGGACGTATATATCCGCCCGGTGGCGTATACAAGCTCCCACGCCCTGGGGGTACGCCTTCACGGACTGGAGCACGATTTCTTTATGTTCGTAATTCCCTGGGGACCTTACCTCGATGTGGAAAAGGCGCGGTGCTGCGTGTCTTCCTGGCACCGCCCCGAAGACAACGTGATTCCGCCCCAGATAAAAGCGGCGGGAATTTACATCAATAACGCCCTAGCCAAGACGGAAGCGGTTAACGCCGGTTTTGACGAGGCTATCATGCTTTCGCCGGATGGTCACATCTCCGAGGGGAGCGGCGAGAACATCTTCCTGGTAATCGACGGCAAGCTGGTTACGCCGGCCAGTTATAATAACATACTTATCGGCATCACCCGGAATACGGTCATTGAACTGGCGGAAAAGGAACTCGGTATCGAGACGTTTCACCGGGCTATCGACCGCAGCGAGATATATACCGCCGACGAGTGTTTTATGACCGGCACCGCCGCCCACGTAACACCGGTGTCAGAGGTCGACAACCGTGTCATCGGCAACGGTGAAATCGGCAAAATCACCGCGGAACTCCAGAAACTGTACGTCAGGGTAATCAGGGGCGAGTATCCCAAGTACATGCACTGGTGCACCCCGGTCTACGGAAAATAGCACCATTTCATTCCGTAAATACCGGGGAAAATCTGGCGGGGTGCGGTCTGCCGTGAACGGCGTCGGTTTCAGCTAACTTTCCGGATTACGGCGATTACCCTGCCCTGAATCTCCACGTTTTCGGGGTCGGCATAAAGCGGCTGCATCTGTTCGTTGGCAGGCTGGAGTCTAACGTTCCTGGACCCCTGATAGACTTTTTTCAGGGTGGCTTCCTTTTCATCCTTGAGCCATACGGCCGCCATCTCGCCGTTTGCCACGTTATTGACCGGCTGCATTAGGATAACGTCGCCGTCATTAATCAGGGCATCCACCATGGACGTTCCCTTGACCCGCAGAGCGTAGACATCCTTTTTGTCGCGGGTAAGTTCGCGGGGTACGGCCATGGTTTCCGATACGGCGGCGACGTCCCAGGTATCCGGGGCGGGCACGGGAATCGGCTCTCCGGCGGCTATCATGCCGATAACGGGGACGGATACCATCGCTTCCGCGGGTGTTTCGCGGTTCAGCAGCCTGATGCCGCGTGAGACATCGGAGTGGCGCTGCAGCAGGCCGCGGTTTTCTAGGATATTCAGGTTATAGTCGACCACCGACGTAGAACTGATATTGCATCCGGACTGGATATCACGGATAGAAGGCGGATAGCCTTTTTCCGTAAGAAAGCGTTCTATGTAGTTGATAATGCGCTTTTGCTTATCCGATAGCTTTTTCATACCCGGTGCCGAAACTGATAACCCTAAAGAACACCTGTTCTACAATAAGTATATACCACAAACATACATCTGTCAACAGCGGGGATTAACAAGTATAACACGAGATTCTTCGCTATGCTCAGAATGACAGCATAGATAATGGGTTAAGCCGAGAATGATACAGGGTGGCCCGGGTGGGAATAGATAACTCACGATGGGGGTGGGGAGAAGGTTTATTTATATGTTAATACTCAGCCCTGCCCTCTAAAGCCCTGGTGAGGGTGACATCGTCGGCGTACTCAAGCTCAGTGCCGAAAGGCAGGCCGCGGGCGAGGCGGGTGACTTTAATACCGAGGGGGGTAATAACGCGGCTGAGGTACATGGCGGTCTGCTCGCCTTCAAGGTTGGTGTTGGTGGCTAATATAACCTCGGTCACCGTGTTAGCCTCGAAGCGCGCCAGCAGCTCCTTTATCCTGATATTTTCAGTGCCGATACCCTCAGTGGGAGAGATAGCGCCGTGCAGGACATGGTAGAGTCCATGGTAGGCTCCGGTGTGCTCCAGTGCCAGGATGTCCTGCGGCTGCTCTACGATGCAGACCTGGCTAATATCCCGCCGGGTATCACAGCAGATAGGGCAGGGGTCGCTCTCAGTGACGTTACAGCAGATTGAACATAGGTTGACTCTCCGCTTCAACGAGGCTAAAGCCTCGGCGAGGTCTCTGGAGGCTTCTTCCGGGGAACGCAGCAGGTGAAAGGTAATGCGCTGGGCGCTCTTGGGTCCTATGCCCGGCAGCTTGCTGAACTCCTGCACGAGCCTGCCGATGGCGTCACTGGCGGGGGTGGGTTCCTCTTTAGACACGAATGCTCCTTAATTTTATTATAATGTCATTCTGAAGGAGCGAAGCGACTGAAGAATCCGTTATTACCCGGGGCGGATTCTTCGCTACGCTCGGAATGACAGTCGGCGTTACATCAGTCCGGGTATTTTCAGTCCGCCGGTAAGACCGCCCATTTTCTTGGCGGCGGCATCCTGCGCCATCACCTGGGCTTCCTTAACGGCGCTCAGCACCATGTCCTCCAGCATATCAACGTCTTCCGGGTTGACCACCTCCGGGGAAATTTTCACCGATAATATCTGCTGCTGTCCGTTCATGGTAACGGTAACGGCGCCTCCCCCGGAACTGGCTTCCACGGTAAGATTAGCCAGTTCCTCCTGGGCTTTAAGTAGCTGCGCCTGGAGTTTCTGGGCTTGTTGCATCATATGTTTATTCATGGCTCCTCCGTATCGTTGATAACCTGGGCGCCCATATTCAGCGCGGCTTTAACCAGGTGATTGTTCTCGTGTTCGTAGACGCAGCGTACGCGGCAGGCGCGACCCAGGAAACTGCTGACGATTTTATCAGCCGTCTTTTGATTTTCTATCGAGTCCATTTTTTCCTTGTGATAGGGGTACTTAAACGAAACTGTAATCGTGTCGTTTTCGACGGCAACGGGACGGGCGCTGCGGAGCAGGGCGGCGGCGGGAGTCTTGCTCATGCCGTCCGGCGCCTCTTTCATAATCTGCATCCACTGTTCTTGCAGCTGGACGATAACGCTATCGACCGCCGCCGGTGCAGGCTCGACTCTTTCAGTCGCTGAATCGGGCGTTTTCTCCTCCGCTTCCGGCGGTGCTTTGGTTTCAGTGCCCGTTTTTTCTTCGGGCGGCTTGGCGGTCTCCGGGGCGGGAGCAGGCGGGGCAGCTTTAGCCGTCGGTTTGCCGGGGGAAGGCTCAGGGGCGGAGCGGCGGACAGGCTCTTTCTTGACTTCCTTTTCTTCCGGTATTGCCAGGGTGCAGTCCACCAGAGCCAGTTCCAGGGGCAGGGTGGCATAGTTATCGAGGCCCAGTTCAAGCTGGCTGAAACGCTTGACCGCCCGGAGTATTTCCGGAAGCGGGGCTTTCGAGGCTAATTCCTTCAATTCTTGAGCGTCCTCGGCGGTCAGTTCTACGGAGTCGCCGGAGCCCGACTTTACCAGGAGTAATAAGCGCAGGTATTCCACCACTTCGCGGTTGAACTGTCGCAGGTCGATGCCGTCGCTGTTGACGTTGTTGATGGTAGCCACCCCGGCGCTCGCATCCCGGTTGACGATGTGCTTGACCAGTTCCCTGGAACGCTGGTCCCCGGTGAGTCCGAGGAGAGCCTGTACCTGGGCAAGACTGATATCTTTACCGTAATAGGTCATCGTCTGCTGGAGCAGGTTAAGGGCGTCCCTCATGCTCCCCGTGGCCGCCCTGGCGATGAGTTTCAACGCCTCAGGTTCGGCATTTATTTTTTCCTGTTCGCAGACCATCTCGAGCTCGGCGATGATATTAGCCTGGTTGATACGGTGGAAATCAAACCTCTGGCAGCGGGAAAGAATGGTCGGGAGGATTTTATGCGACTCCGTGGTAGCCAGGACAAAGATGACCTGCTCCGGGGGTTCCTCCAGTGTTTTAAGCAGGGCGTTGGAAGCGTTGGGGCTGAGCATATGGACTTCATCGATGATATAGACCTTGCGGCGTGCCTGATTGGGGGCGTAATTGACCTTCTCGCGGAGGTTGCGTATATCATCGACGCCGGTATTGCTGGCGGCGTCGACTTCAATAACGTCCAGAGCCCTGCCCTCGGTGATGGCTTTGCACATATCGCACTCGTTGCAGGGTTCTCCCTTGCCGTTCGTCAGGCAGTTGACCGCTTTGGCGAGGTTGCGGGCGGTGCTTGTCTTGCCGGTGCCGCGCGGTCCGCAGAAAAGATAAGCGTGAGATACGCGTTCGTTAGCCAGGGCGTTCAGGAGCGTCCTAGTGACATGTTCCTGCCCGAGCGTATCGGCGAACCGCTGCGGGCGCCATTTCCGATAGAGTACCTGGGAGGCCATAATGTTATATTATACCCCAAAACGGGCTATTGCCCAAGAAAGTTTACGAGGGATTTCAGTTTGTTTTTATATATTTTTAACCTCACCCCCTTGATCCCCGTGTCGCACCAGGAGTTTTACCCCAACCCGTCCCCGCCCTAATCATTTATTATCCCACCCGCCCTCCCTCGTTATATGCGCAGCCTGTCCGGGAGATCAACCACAATCTCTCATACCCATGGGGGTGGGTTGGTAAAACTGCGGGCTAAGCAGAAAATGATACGGAGCGGCCTGGGTGGGATTAGATATCACACGAGGGGGGATGATAGGTTTAAATAATCAGGGGACAAACAGAGTAATTTATGTAAAAAAAGTGGTTTAGCCTGGCGGGACTCCGGATGCTACTTGTCGTCCAGTCCCTCACAAAAATCGCCCTGTTGACCGGCTACCTTGGTCTCTAGGGCGAGTTTATCCATCTCGAGCTGTACCGGTATGGGATATTCACCGGTGAAACATGCCAGGCAAAAATTATCCCTCGGCAGGTCTACCGCCTCAATCAAGCCGTCTATACTCAGGTAGCCCAGCGTATCGGCGCCGATGAACTCACATATCTCCGGTATGCTTTTCTGAGCGGCGATGAGCTCGCGCCGTGTTGCCATATCCACACCCAGGAAGCACGGATAGCGTATCGGCGGGGCGCAGATACGCATGTGTATTTCTCTGGCTCCCGCTTTACGTAATATTTTCACCACGCTGGGAGTCGTCGTACCCCGCACGATGCTGTCATCAACAACCACCACGCGTTCACCGTCGAGTACCTGAGGTAACGGATTGAATTTCAGCTTGACTCCCAGGTCCCTGATACGCTGGTCGGGCTCGATGAAGGTACGCCCTACATACCTGTTTTTAATCAGCCCTTCGACCACGGGGATGCCGGACTCCCTGGCGTAACCCGTAGCCGCTGCCGTTGCCGAATCGGGCACGCCCATAACCAGGTCGGCATCAACCGGATACTCGCGTGCCAGTCCCGCCCCCATCGCCTGACGGGCCGGGTAAAGCAGCTTCCCGTTAATCAGGCTGTCGGGACGGGCGAAGTAGATATATTCAAAGATGCAGGTCCCTTTCCGGTCTGACTCACCGGGGTAACTGTCCACGCCGTTCTCACCTATAACGACAATCTCCGCGGGGTCGATTTCGCGGATAAAATTAGCACCGATATTTTCCAGGGCGCACGTCTCGGATGCCACCACCCAGCCATGATCAATCGTCCCGAGACAGAAAGGGCGTACGCCTAAAGGGTCGCGGACGGCGTACATTTCCCTGGGGGTTATGATAACCAGCGAATAGGCGCCCTGCAGACGCCGCATGGCATAGCGTATCCGTTCGACCCAGCTTTTCCCCGGGGATGAAAGGATGAGATTGGCGATTACTTCGGAGTCCGTAGTACCGTGAAAACTGTAACCCTGTTTGGAAAGCTCGTCATACAGGTGGGTGGCGTTGATTACGTTGCCGTTATGGGCAACAGCGATAGTCTCCGAGTCATTACTAACCAGTATCGGCTGAGCGTTGGCGGCTCGACTGGAACCGGAGGTGGAATAGCGATTATGCCCGATAGCAATATGGCCGGTTAACCGGCTGAGGGACTCTTCGTTGAATACGTTGGATACCCTCCCCATGCCGGTGAAAAGTCTGATTCTCTTGCCGTCGGCGGAGGCGATGCCGGCGCTTTCCTGGCCGCGGTGCTGGAGAGAGTATAAGGCAAAAAAGGTAAGACGGGCTACATCCTCATCTGGCGAAAAAACACCGAAAACGCCGCAAGACTCGTGCAAGAATAACCTGCCTTTATATCAGTCCTGGCTTACTCTCTATTTTAATTATAACGTATGTCTCGCCATCTGGTCAATTTAGTCAGAGACAGACGAAGATGATTCCAACCAGTCCAGAATAGCTTCAATCACCCTGTCGTCCCTCCGCAGGCGGTGACCGGCACCCTCGATAATAACCATTTTCTTGGGTAAGCCGGCTTTTTCATACAGTCTCTCGGTGTGACTGACCGGAACCGTATCGTCACGGCTGCCGTGAACGAATAATATCGGTCTCGGGGCGATTCCATGTATGTGGTTGATGGGATGAATCTGCTGACATCCCGCTATCCATTCGTCAACCGAGGGCGGAAAGTCTTCATCCCTGATGGCGCCGATTTCCCGGTAGTGTTCGATAAGCGACTGCCAGCTGTTATCCCTGTTTACGGGCGTGATTTCGGCAGGGCAGGCACAGGCGGCTACCCTGGAGACCCGGGTGTCTTTCGATGCCACGTATACGGATACGGCCGCCCCGGCACTGAAGCCGACCAGCGACAGCTGTGATTTATCGATATTGTCCAGACCATAAAGATACTCGATGACTGCCTGCAGGTCGCGCGTCCAGCCCAGGAAGTCTATATTGCCGCCGCTGTCACCGGTCCCCCGGAAATTAAAGAAATATACCGCCAGATTTTCCCGGCATAGCCTCTCAGCCAGCGCCGGATAACCACCATCATCCTGCGGCGGTTGATCGCCGGATGGCACGCCGTGACAGAGACAAACCAGGGGATATTCTCTGGATAAGTCTGGCAGGAAAAGCTGTCCCAGGATGGAAATGCCGTCAACCTGTAAAGCAGAAAGATCTTTTAGCATTGCGGACTCCGCAGACCAGACAATACCGTTCACCCGGACCTTATAAATTTCAAAAACTCTATTATATATATCTGCCTATGGACTTGGCGATTGCCCGCAGTTCTTCCATGAGGCGAGAAAAATCGGATATCGTTAACGATTGCAGACCGTCAACGAGAGCCTCCTTGGGATTGGGATGGACTTCGATGAGAATCCCGTCAGCTCCGGCAGCTACCGCCGCTCTGGCGACGGCCGGTACGATAGCATAATGTCCGGCGGAATGACTGGGGTCGACAATCACCGGCAGATGACTGTTTCTCTTAATAACCGGAACCGCCGATATATCCAGGGAAAAGCGAATACTGTCCTCAAAAGTCCTGATGCCCCGCTCGCAAAGGACGACGCGGTTTTTTCCCTCCGCCAGCAGGTAATCGGCAGCGGTGAGCCATTCGGTGATGGTACAGGAAAAGCCCCTTTTCATAACAACCGGCCGGCCGCTTTTACCGGCTTCGGTCAGCAGGGCGAAATTCTGCATATTACGCGAGCCGATCTGTAGCATATCGGCATAGCTGGATACCATTTCGACATCCTGAGGATTGACCACTTCGGTGACGACCGGTATGCCCAGTTTCTCCCTGACGCCGGCCAGCAGTTCCAGTCCTTTTTTCTGTAGGCCCTGGAAACTGAAGGGAGACGTACGCGGTTTGAAGGCGCCGCCGCGCAGGATGGTAGCCCCGGCTTTTTGAACGCCCTCGGCTGCCTGCATAAGCTGTTTTTCATTTTCTACGGCGCAGGGCCCCGCCATAACAACGACGCGGTTGCCGCCAATCTTCACGCCGCCGCAGTCCACTATGGTGTCACTTTGTTGAAACTCGCGTGAGGCAAGCTTGTACGGTTTCATTATTCGGGTAACGCTCTCGACGCCGGGGAGTACGGCGAATACATCGGTGGGTATCTGCCCGGTATTACTCCCCAGGAGTGCCACGACCGTCTTATCGGTACCCAGGTTCAACTGGACGCCCAGGTCAAACGACTTCGCTTTTTCAACCACGCTGTCGACCTCTTTTTTAGAGGCGCCAGTTTTCATTTCAACAATCATGAGACCTTAATTCCACTCCTTTGACGGGCGAATAGACATAATTTAACCTAGTATGATAATACTAGAGCCGGAAAAGGTCGTCAAGAGATGGAGTCGGCTAATTTTTACCTGCCTTCTTAGCCTGCTTGACAGCCAGCTTGGCTTTCTTCTTTTCCAGCTTGAGCTGCGCTTCATCGGATTGAACGGGTACCGCAGGTTTTTCTCTCCTTTGCGTCTGCCCCAGTATCCTCATCGCCAGATAGCGTCCGAAATAGCCGATAAACCCCGCCGCCAGCACAATGCCTATCCACTTGAGTATTTCCAGCGGTTGTATATCCATCCGTTCCCATTATAACAGATACATGAGCCGCTAACTCTCCGTATGGCGATTTACCGACAGGCGCAGGAGATTGATGGCGGATATCTCCACCCAGATAATCATATTAGCCACCAGAATGCGTTCCAGCAGGCCGAACCAGCTTGTTTCATCGGGGAGAACGCCCAGCGTTATCACCAGGGCAACCGCCAGTATTGCGGCAATAACCGTATAGAGAAAAATGCCTCGCCAATCGGGGTCGTTCCTGAGGCTGGGCGCGATGATAAGAATAGCGACGGGAAAAATCCAGAAAGCGCCGGTGGCGGTTAGATTATGGATTGAACCTTCAACGGTGTCCGGTCCGCCGACGGGGTCGGTGCGGAAGGCGCCGATGAGCAGCAGCGCGAAACCGAAGAAAACCAGCAGGGCGATGCTGAACCGGAAGCCACGTATGCCCTTAATGTTAAAAAGGAGCCCGGCGGTGAATATTTCTATCAGCAAGCCGATAGCCAGAAAGCCGATAGTCTGGATAAATCCCAGCCGTGTCAGCGCCAGACTGCTGATAGAGTCGCGCACCATATTATAATCGGGGCTGGTAAAAGCCGCTGTGAAATCGGTGGCAACGAGCACCAGCGGACCGGCCGCGCCTGCCAGTGCCAGGGCACTGTGTATATTTAATCTCTTGATGATGCTGATTAGATTTTGCATGGCGATGGTCCCATTAATGTACGAATCCGGGTTTACATATATTATAACGTATTTTACGTAGCGGAGATACGACGGACAATGTTTATTATCGTATCGGGGAGACAAACCGCGGCTGATTAGCTACGAATTAGCTTCTAATTATGATAAGTAGCTGCGGGCACCAGTACTTTGGCGGGGGATAAAAAAGGGCATTGACGACGCGATAGCAACCGCTAAGTCTTCTCGGCGATGAAAAGGGTGTGCATGCCGTTGACGCGGGTAAAAGTATCGCCGTTGGCGTCGGTAAAATAGAGCTGTTCCAGCCGGGCAGCATCGTATTCTTCCACCGGCCGGAAACCGTATTTCGATAGAAAGTCGGGCATCTCTCCTTTTTCAATGCCGAAGCGGTATACCTCGCCTTCGGCGACCACGAACTCGTAGCACCGTTTTTCTCCGTAGCAGAGGTTCTCGCGACGGAGCACCGAGGCAAAAAGACAGTCGAAAACCACCGTGCTGCCTTTCCCGGAGTACTCGCTGATGCAGTTGAAGATGCTGTCAACCGCAGCAGGGTCGAGGTAGAATATCAGACCTTCGAGGAGGTACAGTCCGGGCACATTCTTCTTGAAGCCGACGGCATCCAGCGACTGGGGCAGCCCTTCCCTGTGGAAATCTATGGAAAAGAATTTGAGGTTAGAGGGGAGGTCGATGTGCATCTGCCGGTAGCGTTTGATTTTGTTCTGCTGCGTTGCCGGAGAATCAAGTTCGAAGACGGCGGCGTGGCGCAGGCTGTCCTGGAAACGGACGGCGCGGGAATCAAACCCGGCGCCTAATATTAGCACCTGTTGAATATCGGTCGACAGGTTCCTGAAAATATCGTCGATTATCCTGGTGCGTGCGGTAACATACTCGTAGACGCCGCTACCTTCCAGGCGTTTTCTATAGATAAAACGTGTCAGCGGGTTCCTGACGACGAACTTATAGCGCGCCGGGATGAGGCGAGGGGCGATATAGTCGTCGGTCTTGTAGACGGGGTCTTTATCAAAATATGAAAGGGCACGGGTGAAACGGGTAACCCGGGCAACCTTGGATACCTTATTTACAGGCGTTTTGTTCATTTCAGACGTTCCAGCCTTTTCAAATGATAATGGGGTAATTATATCTTATAAATATTGCCTGTACAAGGGTTATTGAGGAATTTTCGGTCTACCTCACCCCCTTTCGTTCCCCCTCTCCGTCGACGGAGAGGGGGTCAGGAGGAGAGGTTAAATCCACCAGAAAACCGAGCCAATCAAAAAGATTATAAATATCCAGAAGAGTAAAACGACAATACCAAGAACCAGACCGGCTACAGCCATGCCTTTACCCTTGATCTCGGGGTTTTTATTGGTCTGGGCTATCCCTAGAGCGCCGAAGATAATAGCCAGAATAGACAGGAAGTTAAGAAATAATCCGGTGATGCCGCAAACCAGAGCGGCTATCGCGAAACCATTAGTTGTGGTGGCTGCCGCCGTCTGAACTGGTTGAAGCTGTATTTCCGACGGCGGAGATTCTACCGTTGATTTGTCTACGGGCGTGCCACACTTCTGGCAAAAATTGCCTCCTTCAGGAATCGGTGCGCCGCATTTATTACAAAACATCAATAGACACTCCCTTAATCAGGTATATTGTAGCACACGGAGTAAAGAGGCATGGGAAAGCTCATAGTATAAATGATTAAAGATGCGAGGGCGGTTTACCCACTGAAGCTTTAGCGTAGGTGGGTCAGGGTGGGAATAGATAACACGCGAGGGGGTGGGGTGGCGTAACTACCCAACATCACGGGCGGAGGAGGATGTGAACCGTCACGCCGACGGCTACAGCCCCCAGGACTATCCTGACAATCAGGTTATCGGTGCCGAAATAAGCGGATAGTCCGATTGTTACCCACAGCAGGGTGAGTGTAATGACCTTGACTTTAACGGGAATACCTTTGCCCTCGATGTAATTCCTGATATATGCCCCTAGATACCTGTTGTGAGTCAGCCAGCGGTAAAAACGCTCGGAACTGCGCATATAACAGGCGGCGGCAAGAAGGAGAAAAGGGGTGGTGGGCAACATGGGGACAAAGATACCCACTATCCCGATGGCGGTGGAGGTAGTCCCGGCTGCTATGAGCAGGGACCTGGTAACTCTCTTAGACATGGACATTCAGCGTAGATGAATCACTTATGAAATATCTAGTATAACTTTACCACAGAATAGCCAATTGGAGAAACTATACGTGGGACAAGCTGGAGATGAAACGAGGGCGGGTGGGTGGTAAGAGCTAGAGAATGAGGCTGATAATCAACTTAAACGGCTTTCAGCACCTCCTCTAGCACCCCCTGCCACTTTCCTTTCAGCTTTTTATAATTTACCCTTATCTGCGTGTGGCCTACATGTACTTCGTCGGGGGGGAGGGGCGAAAGATTGGAGGCATCGAAGGGGAGGCCCTGGAAGCGGCGTAAGATAATCTGCCCTTCTTCGGTGGAGATGGACTCAATGTCGGCTTTAGCTGCCAGTCCTTTTATCTTCACCGCGTAAAGCAGGTTGTGTACCTCCGGGGGCGGGGCGCCAAAGCGGTCGGTGAACTCCTGTAAAATATCGTCCAGCTTTTCGGCGGCGTCCGCGTTCCCCAGAGAGCGGTAGAGTTCGAGTCGGGTATCCACGTCCTCGATATAGCTTTCCGGAATAAAGGCATCCAGGGGTAAATCGACCGTCGGGGCCGGGAGTCTGGGCGGAGGCTTCTCCTTGCCTGCCATCAGGGCTTTCTGCTCTTCGACCGCCTCGGCTAAGAGCCGGGTATAGAGGCTGAAGCCGATGGCGGTGATATGACCGCTCTGGCGGGGTCCCAGTAAGGTGCCGGCGCCGCGTATTTCCAGGTCCTTCATGGCGATGCCGAATCCTGCGCCGAGTTCGGTGGCTTCATAAATGGTACGCAAACGACGGTGGGCAACGGGGCTCAGCCGCTTGCCGCCGTCGTACAGAAAGTAGGCGTAAGCCAGGTTGGTGCCGCGTCCCACCCTGCCTCTCAGCTGATAAAGCTGGGTAAGACCGAATTTATCCGCCTTATTGACAATCAGGGTATTGGCGTTGGGCATGTCCAGGCCGGACTCGATAATGGTGGTGCTGACGAGGACGTCGATTTCCCGTTGGGTGAAAGCGGTCATGACCTTTTCCAGCTGCTCTTCCGGCATCTGCCCGTGGCCGATAGCTACGTTTGCCTCCGGAACCAGCTCCCGGAGATTGGCGGCTACCATGGCGATGCTCTGGACGCGGTTATGCACGAAAAAGACCTGTCCGTTGCGCTCCAGTTCCCTCAGGATGGCTTCCCTGACCAGGTGGTCGCTGTACTCGGCGACATAAGTCTTGACGGGGAGACGAGCCTCGGGCGGGGTCTCCATGGCGCTCATGTCTCTAACGCCCACCAGGGACATATGAAGGGTGCGGGGAATGGGGGTGGCGCTCAACGTAAGCACGTCGACCTCACGCCGCATCTTTTTCAGGTGCTCCTTGTGGTTGACGCCGAAACGCTGTTCCTCGTCTATGATAAGCAGGCCGAGGTTTTTAAAGACGATATCCTTCTGTAAAAGGCGGTGGGTACCGATGCAAATGTCCACCGTGCCATCAGCCAGGCCGTCGACGATAGCCCGCTGGTCGCGGTCGGAGCGGAAGCGACTCAGCACCTCGACGTTAATCGGGAAAGCGTCCAGCCTCTCGGAAAAAGTGGCGAAATGCTGCTGCGCCAGGACGGTCGTGGGCACTAGGACAACCACCTGCCTCCCGTCCATCACCGCCTTGAAAGCGGCGCGGATAGCTACCTCGGTCTTGCCGTAGCCGACGTCGCCGCAGACGAGGCGGTCCATCGGGCGGGATGTTTCCATGTCTGTTTTAACCTCCTGCAGAGCCTCGAGCTGGTCGGGCGTCTCCACGTAAGGGAAAGCCGACTCCAGTTCCTGCTGCCAGAGCGTATCGCGGGAGAAGGCGAAACCGGGCACGACCTCCCGGGTGGCGTACAGAGCCAGCAGTTCCTGTGCCAGCAGCACGGCGGCCTCTTTAGCTTTCTGCCGGGTGCGGTACCACTCCTGTGTGCCGAGTCGGCTCAGCACGGGAGGCCTGTCCCCGGCGCCGATGTACCGGCTGACCCTGTCAATCTGGTCGGTGGGGACATAGAGGGTATCACCGGCGGCGTACTGGAGCACCAGGTACTCTTTCTCGTTACCGGCCGTAGTTAAAGTGGTTACGCCGGTATACTTGCCGATGCCGTGTTCAACGTGGACAACGTAATCGTCGGCGACAATGTCGACCATGAGCTTCTGGCGCGGCACGGGATGCCTTTTTACTGGTCGGCGCTGCTTGACGAAGCCGAAAATCTCGGCATCGGTGAACAGGCAGGTCTCACCGCTCATGACCCAGCCCTCGGGAAGCGAGCCCTGCACCAGCAGCAGGGAGCCGGGCCCGGGGACTTCGGTGACCCGTTCGACGGGCGCCGCAATGATATTTTCTTCTGCCAGAAGCTCGGAAAGACGACTCGCCTGGTGACTGACGATGATGACGCGCTTTGCCTGGGTTAACAGTTCTTCAGTTTTCTTCAAGAATACCGGCAACTTGCCAGCGTAGCCGGGAGCGGAGAGAAATTCCAGCGGCTCCTCGACGCCCCAGGCATCCAGCCTGAGAGAATGACCGGAGTCGATTTTCGGACGTAGTTCGTCCCAGATGAAATAAGGCCTGGGGAAATCGGGCGGCAGTTCCCCGCGCTCGATTTTATCGTCACGCAGTTGCGCGGCTTCGTTGTCCAGCTCTGCCGCTCCCGATTCGATACTGGCAGGCTCGTCAAGCACCACGAGCGTACCGGGCGGCAGGTAATCCAGCAGGTTGCCCTGGTTGAAGAGTGCCGAGTAGAACTGTACTTCCGGGGGCGTTTGCCCGTCGAGGAACATGGCGATATCACGCTGGAAATGTTGCCTGACCTCGGAGGTGCAGTTCCTGAGGTCAATGTCGTGTAAAATATCCTCCAGCGAACGTTTGTCCATGCGCCGCGGCGACAGCAGTTCGGTGGCCGGGATAATCTCCACGGCAAGCAATTTTTCGGTCGAACGCTGCGTGGCGGGGTCAAAGCGACGAATGCTGTCGACAGTATCGCCGAAGAATTCGATGCGTACGGGAAAATCGCTGGTAAGTGGCCATATATCGGTGATACCTCCCCGGTGGCTCGCCGTGCCCGGAAGCTCCACAACGCTTTCCATACTGTAGCCTATGGCTTCCCACTCGCCGAGCAAACGCAGCGGTTCTTTCTTCGTGCCCATCTGGATGATATGACAGGCGGAAGCAAAATCACGGCTCAGGGTTGTTTTAGACATCGTTGCCGCCGCCGAAGCCACCACCAGCGGCGGGGCAGCATCATTCACATCCAGTCCGGCGCCCACCAACGACGCCAGTACACGGACTCTCTCCATCTCCGTTATCGTATCCGAGGTCAGCCGCTCGTAGGGCAGGACATCGGTTTCCGGGAAAAACCTTACCTGTACGGAACGGCACCAGCTTGATAGCTGCTCCTGGAGTTTCCTGGCGTTCTCCGGCTGTGCCGTGATAACCAGCATGGGAACCTGCAAACGCTCATAAACGGCAGCAATGAGATAAGCCCGGGCAGCATCCAGCACCACCACAGTGCGGCTGTTCTTCTGTTTTAGTTCCTTGACGAGTCGAACGTAACCGGGCATCGACTCAATCAGTTCCAGCAAACGGCCCAGTTCAGGCAATATTTACCTCCAAACACCTCTAGGGCTCGCCCGTAAAAACGGGCCAGCCCTGTGTCTATGTATTTTATCACAGATTATATAAGTGGGGTAGGGGGGAACACCTGATTCTCCCTTATTCCCTTCCTTCGACAGGCTCAGGACAGGCTCTGACAAAGGAGGGAAACAGCTTGGTAAATGAAGAGAGTTCTATGGGATAAACCGGGGATGATAGCGGGCGGTAGGGTGGGAATAGATAATAACTGACGGGGGTGGGGTGGCAGAAGGTTAAGTTACGAAAGTGGGGGGAACGGAAAGGGGGGTTAATCGTGTTAAATACCTTCCCGCTTGTGTTATAATATTAGAAACCATTCTCTAGAAAACGGGTATGAAAAATAAAGGGGAAAAAGGACTGGGCTACCGGCGTATCGTGGTGAAGCTGGGCACGACCCTGCTTACCGGCGGCGGCAGCTACCTGAACGAAGCAGCCATGACCGGACTGGTCGGGCAGCTGGCTCGCTTGCACGAACAGGGCGCTGAAATTATTATCGTTTCTTCCGGGGCAATTGCCGCCGGCAGAGACAAGCTGGGCCTGATAAAAGATATCCGGGGTATACCTTTCAAGCAGGTACTGGCATCGGTGGGGCAAAGTCGATTAATGAACACCTACGAAAGACTCTTCGACCGGCATAATATCACCGTAGCCCAGGCATTGCTGACCAAAGCCGACCTCAGCGACCGCGCCGGATATCTCAACGCCCGTAATACGCTAATGGCGCTGCTGGACCTGAACGTCATCGGGATTGTCAACGAAAACGACGTTGTCTCCATCGATGAAATAAAGGAAGCCAAGTTCGGCGATAACGACAACCTTTCGGCGATGGTCGCCAACCTGATAGATGCCGACCTGCTGATGATACTTTCCGACATTGACGGGCTGTATACCGCCGACCCCAACCGTGACCCGAAAGCGCATATCATCCCTCAGGTGAATAAAATCGACGCCAGTATCAAGCGACTGGCTACGAACACCAGCCGCAAGGTAAGTACCGGGGGCATGATAACCAAGATAGAAGCCGCCCAGATAGCCACAACATCCGGCGTGCATGTAGTGATTGCCAACGGTAAAGAAACCGACGTTATCCTGAGGTTAGCCTCCGGAGAGAGTATCGGCACCCACTTCCTGCCCACCGCCAGAGACCTGGAGAGCCGGGAACGCTGGATGCTTTCCGGCCTCAGCGTCAGGGGCAAGGTGATAATCGACGCCGGTGCTGCCCTGGCGCTAAAAAAACAGAACCGCAGTCTGCTGGCGGCGGGAATACAGAAGGTCGAAGGCAGGTTCAGTCGCGGCGACATCGTATCCATCGATGATGCGGAGGGGATTCATCTGGGCTATGGTATTACCAACTACAGCTCCGACGATATAAATACAATAAAAGGGACTCAATCGCACAAAATCGTGGGGTTACTCAGTTTTGATTACGGACCGGAGGTAGTGCACCGCAACAACCTGACGCTACTGGAAAGAGAGGAGCCAAGTGCCGATAGGGAAACTCTACAACTCCATCAATGATGAACTCATCGCCAGTGTCAATTACCAGTTCCAGCACGAGGAAGACCACCGCTGGTGGGGGGAGTTGACGCTGATCGAATACAAGCAGATAAAGGACGGCGGTGGTTATACTCTGGAACTGGAAGATGGACGGCAGAGTCGGTGCAGCCTGAAAAAGCGTGTAAATCGGGCGGTGACAAGTCTGCCGCCGCGCTATGTCTACCACTTCAGCGGCAGCGGGAAGTTCGAATACTAAGATTCTTTCTTACGCAAGGAATGCCATGGAGATCTTCAGGGGCAAAGGCAAGTTATACGACAGCGGCGGGGGCTATCTTGATGATATTACCTGCGAGATTTTCCTTAATTCCCGGAACGGAACCAGGGTAGAGTGGTGGGGGGAAATAACCCCCGATAAGGGTATTATGCCAATAGGTAAGCACATCATCGAACTGGAAGACGGTCGGCGGGGAACCTGCATTGCTAACTTTAATACGTATTCTTCGTTCGAACTGGTAGTCGACAGCTTCAGTATTAAGGGAACCGGACCGCTGAAAAATTGAAAGGAATCCAGTCATGGAATCAGGCATAGAAGGGCTAAAAGCCAAGGGGAAAGCGGCTAAAGCGGCGGCTCATAAGCTGGCGTATGTATCTACCGACGTTAAAAATATGGCTCTGAATAATATCGCCGACGACATGCTTTTAAAGAGAGAGTCTATACTTGCCGCCAACAAGAAGGACTATACCGCGGCTAAAGCATCCGGGATGGGCGCCGCCCTGCTCGACCGGCTGATGCTGGATGAAAAACGCCTCGAAGGTATAGCGGCGGACACGAGAGATGTTGCGGCATTGCCCGACCCCGTCGGTGAAGTATATGATATGCGTACCATGCCCAACGGACTGCAGATCGGCAAGAAGCGGGTGCCCATCGGGGTTATCGGCACCATCTACGAAAGCCGTCCCAATGTTACCGTGGACATCGCGGCACTCTGCCTGAAATCCGGCAATGCCGTTATCCTGCGCGGAGGCAAGGAGACGCTGAATTCCAATACTGCCATCGTGAAAGTTATTAAAGAAGCGTGTGTAAAAGCGGGTATGCCCGACGGCTGCGTACAGTTCATCGACAACACCGACCACTCCCTGGTGCGGGCGATGCTAAAAATGAATGATGTCATCGACCTGATAGTACCCCGGGGCGGGGCGGGATTGATAAAGATTGTCAAGGAGAACGCGACCATGGCGGTGGTCGCCGGGGGAATCGGCGTGTGCCATACCTACGTGGATAAAAACGCCGACGTTCAGGATGCGATAGACATCGTCTACAACGCCAAAGTGCAGCGGCCTACCGTCTGTAACGCGCTGGACACGGTGCTGGTGCATAAAGACGTCGCCAAAAACTGCCTGCCCGGGATGGCAGCCAGGCTTAACAGCGCCCAGGTAGAACTGCACTGCGACGAGAGGGCGATAACCATCCTGGAAGCCGATAAATCACTCAAACTGAAAAAGGCCGTGGAAGAGGACTGGGGCAGGGAATTCCTGGCATTAATCGCCGCGATAAAGGTTGTCGACTCCCTTGACGGGGCGCTGGAACACATCGAGAAATACGGCTCGGGGCACTCCGAAGCCATCATCACCGAAGACTACAGTGCCGCCATGCGTTTCCTCAACGAGGTGGACGCCGCGGCGGTCTACGTGAACGCGAGCACGCGTTATACCGATGGGAGCCAGTTCGGTCTGGGGGCGGAGGTGGGGATAAGCACGCAGAAGCTCCACGCGCGGGGTCCAATGGGGCTTAAAGAGCTGACGAGCTACAAGTGGATTATCCTGGGGACAGGACAGGTTAGACCCTAGCTACTTCGTTGCTTTTAGCACTTCCTGCTGGTTTTTAAATAGCTGTCGGATGCCCTTTTCCGCCAGAGCCAGCAAATCGTCGATAGTCTGCTTCGTAAAAGGTTTGCCCTCGGCGGTGCCCTGCAACTCGACGAATTCACCTTTGCTGGTCATCACCACGTTAAAGTCTACACCGGCCTGAGCATCTTCATCATAACAAAGGTCCATCATCATATTGGTGTTAACGATGCCGACGCTGGTGGCTGCCACGGCGCTTTTCAAAGGCATTGACGATATAATGCCCATGCCTCTCAGCTTCTCTATAGCCAGATGCAGGGCGACGTAAGCGCCGGTAATCGCCGCTGTCCGGGTGCCGCCGTCAGCCTGGATGACGTCGCAGTCAACCGTCAGCGTCCTCTCGCCGAGAGCGTTAAGGTCAGCCACGGCGCGCAGGGAACGCCCGATGAGGCGCTGGATTTCCTGGTTGCGTCCGCCCACCCTTCCCTGAACGGAATCACGCTGGGAACGGGTAACGGTGGCGCAGGGCAGCATGGCGTACTCGGCGGTTATCCAGCCGGTGCCGCTCCCCTTGAGAAAGGGAGGCACCCTCTCTTCAGCACTCACGGCGCATAATACGTGGGTCTTGCCCAGCTTGATTAAAGCCGAGCCCTCGGGGAAGCTCTGGTAGCCGGTGATTATCCTTACAGGCCGCAGTTCGTCATAGGCACGCCCGTCAACTCTTTTCACGGAAACATCTCCAATCCAGTCAGGAATACGGTCAGAGTATAACATTGACGGGGAAAGAAGGCAATTATACTTACCTCACCCCCTGTGTCCCCCTCTCCTGACAAGGCGTTCCGCAGGAGAGGGGGATGAAATTTGAGAGGGGGCGCCAGCCCCCTCTCGCTGCACACTCCCCCTTTATGAAGAGATGAGGGCAAACGGGTTGAGCCGCGGGTGACATTGGGTGGCCTGGGTGGGAAAAGATGAGATACGAGGGGAAGGGCGGTGCATAAAAACATCCCCTCTCCTCCGGGAGGTGGGAGCCGGGGGAGAGAGGACAGCAAAGGGGGCAGGAACAGGGGGAGTATTCAGTTAATAGTAAAAAGCAGTGCGTCGGCCTACCCAGAGGCCGAGCAGGAATAAAAATACACCAGCTACCGCGAGTATCGTGTACAGCGCCCAGCCGGGGAAAGAAGACGGGCCAGCGGCGGAGAACTCACCGGCGCCGGTCCAGGGGCTTGCATTGGAGGCGGCATCCAGGGCTCTTACTCTCCAGTATAAAGGTTCTTCGTGGCTCTCAAGGTCCAGCCCCTCAAGTTCCGGAAGCAGGAACTCAGATATCGGGATATCCGTTTCTTCAAAAATTATGGACTTGGCAGTGAAGTCTTCGTCCGTAGCGATTTGAAGAGTGTAGGTTACCGGAAAGCTAGCATCGGTAACATCCTCCCAGTCGAAAGTTATCGGGAATTCCTCTTTGGCGCCCATCCCCGGTAAAAGCGGCGGCGGTGTATCCGGGGGTGTTGATTCCACGGTAAACGTTTCGGTCGCGGAATTAACCCCGTCACTCACGGTAATGATATGTTCGCCGGCCGTGCTGGGGGGCGCGTTGAAAATTATCGTGACCAACCCACTGGCATCGGCTTTAATAGTAGTTACTATCTTATCGTCGTACTTAATAGTAACATCCGCATTGGGGGTATAGCCGGCGCCGCCGATACCTATCTGGGAACCGATGGTATCGCCGCTGACGTTAATGCTGAGAACCGCTTTTGAAGTCGGAGGTGTGGTTGGCTGAGGAGCCCCGGAGACGGTGAATTGGGCAGTGGCGGTAGCGGTCCCGGCGATTGCAGTTACGTTATGAACTCCGGCGGCAGCTCCAGATGGGATGATGATTTCCGAAGTAAATAGGCCGTTGCTGCTTGTGGCTAAATCACCTGATTCAATAGGAATAACAGAATCCCCGAATTTGAAAGATAACGCAGTACTGGGTGGGAAGTTGTTTCCAAGTACCGTAACTTTGGTGCCGGGAGCACCCGAATCAGGAATAAGGGAGCCGATTGAAGCGCTAGCAGTTACTGTAAACGTAGCCGTGGCTGTTTTCGTACCGACCGTTACCGTTATAGTGTGTGGTCCTGCGATAGCGCTCGGGGGGATGACAATTGTGCTGAGAAACATGCCGCCGCTGGTAGTTGTTGTGCTACCGCTTATTGGCGTCAGTGTCGTCGTATCAAAACTAAAAGCGATGGCGGTACTGGCAGGGAAGTTGGCGCCACTAACAGTAACATTGATGCCAGCTGCTCCGGAGACGGGTGAAAGCGGGTCAAGTGCAGCGCTGGCGGTTACCGTAAAAGATTTCGAAACGGTGGTGCCGCTGATAGTAACAGAAAGGGTGTGGCTACCGGGAGTGGCTGTGGCGGGTATAGTGACGGTGGTGAGAAAGATGCCGCTGCTCCGCGTTGCCGAGTCGCCCGATTTTGGGATCAACGTTGTTGAATCGAACCTGAAAGTAATCGCGGAACTGGCGGGGAAGTTGGAACCGCTGAGCGTTACGTCGGTCCCTGCCGCGCCTGACGCAGGCGATGGAGTATCCAGGGTTCCGACCGTGGTAACGGTAAAGGTCTCCTTGGATTTGATGGCGTAAATCAGTTCATTACTATCGTTGTCTATCCTGAGAATATTAACGTAAACATAGTAGGTACCAGTGGTAACATCCTCAATATCGGAGCCGTGGGTAAGTCGGTCGGGGACCTCGAACGAAGCTTCGAATTCTCTATCCTCGTTAATCGGGTCTTCAGACGTAGCTACCATCTCGTAAGAATCAAGGTCATCGATATATGTATTGATGGAGACGCTGTCCTTAGCAAAATAAATCTGTGCCCAATACTCATTCAGTCCATCATCGTCATAGTAGGCGGTAAAGTCTTCACCGACGACATTGATAATGTCGCCTATTTTACCCGAGTTGGAAGAAAGGGAGATATCGTTGGCGGCGAGAGCCGGGAGTGCCGGTACGGCCGTTATCAGCAGGGACATAATCACGGCTATACCTAATATTCTGAGTATCTTTACGTACTTCATAGCAGCCTCCTGCGAAAGGGTACTTATTCTGTAGGGACAAGGTCGAATAATACCTGCCTGTTCAATGAAACCTACTTATTATAACGTTTGAATTGTTAAAAAGTTGTTAATTCCGGTTTTTTCCTTTTCACTTAATCAATTTTTTCCTGGCGCCGCGGTTGGGATTGTAAGTACCCGCGAAGTTGTCCAGGGTATCCCGGTTAATGAGCCAGGTATTATGAATTTTATTAGCCGGGAGGTCGCCCTGCCGGCACAGCCTCTTTACTGTTTCCGGATGAACCTTGAGGCGGCGACTTGCCTCTATTACCGTTAGATAGTTATCCCAAACAGGCATGATCAGAATATTCCCTTTACAAATATTGCTTTGTCAAAGCAATTATATAATTTAGGTGCCCATTTGTCAAGGACTGGTAAGAAAATATGACAAGAAATTGTTGACGTAAACAGAACATATGTGCTATTCTCTAGCTGTTTGGTGTTCGAGGTACGAGATGGATTTTGAAGCGCGTGAGACTGGCGGAGCTGACACGGAATTGATGAATGAGACAGGCCGACGGGATGAAGAGGACCTGCCACCTGAATTCCACCGGTATAGAGACGAGGGGTGCGAGTACGCCGAATCCTGCCTGGCCTGTCCCTTTCCCCAGTGCCTCTATGACGAACCGCGTGGCAGACAGCGCTGGCTGAAAGAACTCCGTAATAAGGAAATAAACCGTCTTTTCAAAGGGGGGTGGAAGGTAAAAGACCTGGAAGAGCTGTTCGGGGTGAGTCAGCGCACAATACAGAGGGCATTGAAAGAAGGAGTAAAAAACAAGTAGGTATTATCCGTCATAATTTTCCCAAGGAAGCGGCGAGACGGATAAAAGGAGCGGGTCAATAGATGAATGACACAATTATTGCACAGCTGGCAAAGACAGACCTTGAAAGAATAAGGGGCTATCAGGAACTTCTTAATTTTTATAACGGGCGCCAGTGGGAAGGCAGGGAAAGAAGGGGCGAAAGACGCCTGATATTCAATTATGCCCGGGTCTTCGTGGAGAAGATTACTTCCTATTTAATGAGCGGTATCGGCTTCGATATCGAGCCGTATGATGACTCGGAAGAAGCCAAAGACAGCGCCGGTAGGGCGGAACAGGCTATCTATAGAGTATATGCGGAAAACCATTTGGAACAGATTGACTTGGAGACGGAAATAGACTGCGCCGTGCTGGGTGATGCCTGCTACAAGGTTATCTGGGATGCCGACGATAAAAGAGTAAGGGTAACCTCCCCGGATATACAGGGTATCTATGCCTGGTATGCCGGCGACGATATGTCCCGGGTATGGCGTATAGCTTCCCGCTACCAGTTATCCGCAGAGGAGGTCGAAATACTCTACGGGACCAAGCCTAAAGGCAAGACGGCGGTGGTGGTGGAAATGTGGACGGACCGGGACTTCGAGCTGTATCTGGACAACACCCTGCTGGAAAGCAAGCCCAATCCTTATGGTTTTATACCGTTCGTGGTCTTTCCCAATCTGCGCGAGCCCAAGAAATTCTGGGGAGTCTCCGATTTACCTCAAATAATGGAGTCGCAGCGTGAATTGAACCGGGCAATGAGCCAGCTTTCCCGCATACTCGAGTTATCCGGCAACCCCATCGCCGTGCTGGAAAACGTGGAAGAGTCCGAGGACATCGCTATCCGGCCCGGGGCGGTGTGGAACATACCGGAGGACGCCAAAGCCTACCTGCTCGACCTGCTGCAGGGGGGCGGCGTAAATTTGCATATCAATTATATCAATCTGATTTACCGCGCCATACACGATTTATCCGAGTCGCCGCGGTCAGCCTTCGGCGGGACGGAGCGGGACCTCTCCGGAGTAGCCCTGGAGATAGACCTGCAGCCGCTGCTCCAGAAGGTCAGGCGGAAAAGAATCATCCGGACGGCCGCTTATAACCGGCGCAACGAGATGATACTCAGATTACTCGAAAAGTACCGGGGTGAGGACTTCGGGCCTTCCCCGGGGGGCAGGCTGAGAGTCATCTGGGGTCCGGTGCTGCCCAAGGATATGGAGAGGAAGGTCAGCAGCGAGCAGGCTATGGTACAGACGGGAATACACTCCCGGAGGACAGCTATGAACGAGGTGGGCGTGGGCAATCCCGAAGCCGAGTTCGCGCGCTGGCTGGAAGAAAGGGAGTCTATTCTCAGGATGAACAAGGAACTTAATGCGAAATCGGCCAGGGGTGGGGCGAGAGAGAGTGCATTGCCAGTCCGGGCGGAAGGCATTGAGGAGTAATCAGGAGGGATGATGGTTACGAAAAAAGAACCGGAAAAGAAGGAAGAGGTCGAAGACAACCCGGAAGAGAGCGAGAAACCCGGGGTTGAAAACGAAGTGCTGGAACAGGAAGTGGAATCGCTGAAAAACATGGTGCTCCGGCTCGAACAAGGTCTGGCGGAAAAGGACAGCGAGATAGACAGCCTGAAGCAGGCTCTTGATGAAGCCGAGCGTAAAGTCGAAGAGCTTAACCAGGCGGTATCCCGCGCGGTAGCCGCCTACAAGGAGACGGTGGTCCAGGCAAATCCGGGACTACTGCCGGAAATGATAACCGGGGACACCATCGATGAGGTGGACGAGTCGGTGAAAAAAGCCCGTGCTATCATGGAAAAAATCAGGCAGGAAATGGAGACGGAAGCCTCCAGGACACGGGTACCGTCCGGCTCTCCCCCAAGAAGCCAGCCGGACCTGTCCGGGCTGACCGCCCGAGAGAAGATCCAGTACGCCATGCGGGACTCGCGGTAACTGAAAAAACACAGGAGGTAAAGAAGAAATGGCATTGACATTAGCGGAAGCGTCCAAGCTTTCCAACGATTTACTGATGCAGGGGGTGGTGGAGACTATCGTCAAGGACTCGCCGGTACTCCAGAAGCTGCCGTTTATCGAAATCGTGGGCAACGGTTTGACCTATAACCGGGAGAGCACCCTGCCCAGCATCGATTTCTACGACGTGGGCGATACCTGGGCGGAATCGACGCCGACCTTTACGCAGGTAACCGCCAACCTGAAAATCATGGGTGGCGACGCCGATGTGGACAACTTTCTCAAGGCGACGCGCAGCAATATTCAGGACCTGGAGACGGCCGTGGTCGAGCTCAAAGCCAAGGCGCTCCAGCAGAAGTTCGAGGAAATCTTTATCTACGGCGACAGCGCCATCAGCGCCAAGCAGTTCGACGGACTGAGGAAACTCATCGATACCGAGACGGCCAGCGACCAGGTGATAGCCACGGGCTCCAGCGGCGCTACCCTGACCCTTGACAAGCTGGACGAGCTTATCGACGCCGTCAAGGGCGGCAAGCCTGATATCCTGCTGATGAGTCGGCGTTCCCGGCGTAAACTGAACGCCCTGGTCAGGGCGGCCGGGGGCATGATAGAGACCGACCAGGATAAATGGGGCAACTTCATCCAGCTCTGGGACGGTGTGCCCATCGGCGTCAACGACTGGATACTGGACACGCATGTCCTCAGCGACAGCCTGGAAACGGCGACCACCGGAGGCGACTGCTCCACGATATACGCCGTCCAGCTCGGGGAGGGTGCCCTGTGCGGGCTGACCAGCCCCGGCTACCTGCAAGCCGAACCGATCGGCTCGCTGGAGAGCAAGGACGCCTCGAGGACACGGGTGAAATGGTACGTCTCTCTCGCCCTGTTCAGCACCATAAAAGCGGCGGCGCTCATCGGCGTGGAGGATTGATACCTGACATAAAAATTTAGCAGATGGGGTCTCGGGGCAATCGGGACTCCATCGAGGAGGGAAAATGGAGATTAAGGAATCAGCCAGATGGCTGTGCCGGTTCCGGCTCAGCAAGTATCGGGAGGATATCAGCCCCTATCGGGGCAGGGAGGGAGAATTCTACCGTCTTTTCCAGCCCCGTGAGGTTATAAACGGCGAGGGCAACCTCCTGCTGAACAGCGGTATCGACGAGATGTGGGACCTGATAGTCGGGGACTCGGCTAATCACTTCAACAACGCCAGCGCCCAGATAGGTGTGGGCGACAGCACTACAGCCGCCGACGCGTCCCAGACCGACCTCCAGGCTTCCACTAACAAAGCCTATAAAGGCATGGACTCCGGCTATCCGACGTCCACAAGCCAGAAGGTAACCTTTAAAGCCAGTTTCGGGGATAGCGAGGCGAACTTTGCCTGGAACGAATGGGTAGTCAAGCAGTCGACCAGCAGCAAATGCCTTAACCGTAAAGTGGAGTCGCTGGGGACCAAGACCAGTGGCACATGGACACTCGAGGTCGACATCACTTTAAGCTAAAAAAAAGAGGCTGAGCGGCAATCATGATTGAACTGAAGAACTCCAGAACAACTTACCTCGGTAAGGCATCCGGCCGGGACAGGTACTCGCTGGATGCCTTCATCGGGGCGGTACAGATGCGGGACCCCGGGGGACAGTGGCAGGATATAAAACCCCACCTCGTCCGGGAGACCGACGGCTGGCGTATCGAAGGAGCTCCTTATTACGCCGAGGTAAAGGACGACGGCACCCGGTTATTCTGTCCGGATAGCAACGAAAGCGGTAAGTATCTGCGGCTGCCGTCGCCTGTTTATTTCTCCCATCTCGGCAAATCAATTGCCTCCAGCCCCACCAAAATTGACGGACAGCTGTTGGCAAATCGTGTTATTATCCCGACCGAATGGGGTGAGTACCGCATTATCTTCAGCAACACGGGGATGCAATTCGAGGTGCTGTTCGTCAAAGCCCCGCCGTCCGCTGTGTTCGGAAAGGACTCACCCAGGATACTTCTGGATGTTGAGTCGGCGGGTTTCGATATCGGGCAGCTTCTTAAGTCTGTCTCTGGTGTAGGTATACCAAAGCCCAGACTTCTGGCAATTGAAAACACTGATGAGCAGGAGAAGTACCTTGACTGGAGCTATAAGAGCGGTCAGCTTGAACTTGGCTTCGATTTCGGGGAACTGCCGTTTCCGATACTTTTAAAGAACACTACGGTAGATGTTCAGGTTGGGGCTGGTGGTAATGATAGCAGGCGTTTCTCTGGTTCCCTCGGTTTTGATAATTCAGGCACTAATGTAATAGAGGGTTATTACGGCAGTGGTTCCTATGGTCATATGAACTCTTTCCACCGCTTTACTGGAATAACGTTATCCGGAACTATAGATGTCTCCTATATAGAACAATATTGTTATAATGCCGCCAATCCGCAATCGCTGGAAATATATGCCATTGACGAGGATAATCCCGCTGCACCGACGAATGCGACAGAATTCGACGCCGACCCACTTACAACGAATTACGTAGCTTGGCAGGATAATATAACAAACAATGACTGGAATCAGTCACCGTCATTAAACAGCGTTATTCAGGAACTGGTTGACAGCTATACTATATCGAATGACGCTGTAATGATACAGGTCAGGAATGATGGACAGGATGCATCCGCCCGTTATAAATATGCCTATACTTATGAATACGATGACAATAGTTACGGCGCGAAGCTACATGTCGAGTATACGGCGGGAGGGGCGACTGAAAAGAGCGGGAATGATTCCGGTAGTGGAGCCGATGTAAAATCAGGTTTCCTGGCGCAGGCTGTAAAGGACGATTCTGGAAGCGGCGCGGATACCAGGCTTTCTTTACTGGCTGACCTGACTGATGCTGACAGCGGAGCGGGCTCAGAACAGGGCTTGCTTTCCTTACTGTTATCATCTGCCGATGCTGGGGCGGGAGCGGAAGCGGCGGCAATGTTGCTGGCTGGAATAATAAAAGGCGATAACGGTTCCGGCATGGAAAATATAATGGACCGCGCGTTGAATCTGCCCGATTCCGGGAGCGGCGCCGATGTATTAATTAATCTGATCGCGGCTATTGTGAAATCGGAAACGGGCGCCGGCATTGACCAGGGTACGCTGTCGTCAATCGTTGCCAGGCTGTCGGCGGAAACCGGTTCGGGATCGGATATAGCGGAACTTATCGCCGGACTTGTTTCGAGTGAAACGGGGCTTGGCATTGATGCCGGAGTGATTGTCGGTCTGAAACAGCTTTTCAGCGGAGATGAGGGTGCTTGCGGCGACGTTCTGAAAGCCCTGATAAATATCTCCGGCAGGGGTTCGGACATGAAACTAACCGGCCGTCAGGGTCGGGTAGGAATGCCATCAAGGGGGGTGAGTTTATGAATTTAACGGAAATGATTATGGAGGTCAGGAAGGATCTGCATGACCAGGACAGCGGCAATTACCGGTGGACCGACGAGGAGCTTACCCGGCATGTCAACCGGGCAGTCAGAGAGTTTTCCGAGGAAGTGCCGCTCCCGGCCAGGGCGACTCTGCCCACCGTCAGCGATTCCCGTGAGGTGGACATCTCGGGGCTGATGGGGCGAATCATGATAGAAGCCGTGGAATACCCGCTGCAGTCTTTCCCGCCGGACTACCAGCAGTTTACGGTCTGGGGTGATACTCTCACCATCATCAGCGGCAGCGAACCGGACGGCTCTAACTGCTACGTCTACTACGGTACCCTGCATACCCTGGACGCCAGCGGGTCGACGATACCGACCAAGTACGAAGATGTCATCGCGGCCGGTGCCGGGGGCTACGCCGCTACCGAATGGGCGGTGTATGCCATTAACCGGGTCAACATCGGCGGCGCACTGACTACAAAAGAGTACCGGGAATGGGGAAATGAGAGGCTTAAGTATTTTCGGAAAGAGCTGAAGAGGCTGGGAAGGAAAAACCGGATAAGGGTCAGCTCGCTGTACCAGCCCTATAATCCCGTCGTCAATCAGTCAACCGATTACATGCCTTAACGGATGAAAAGAGCGGAGTGAAAGGATGCGCCAAATAACTTCAACGTTGCTGGATGCCCAGAAGCAGCCGTCGGCGGTTCCCTACGTAAAGGTAGAGGCTGTTAATAAAATCAACGGTATTATCAGGCAGGACTGGAACAGGCTTTACACCGGTTCCGAGCCCGATTACTTCCATGCCCTGGCGGTGCCTTCGGACGGCTCTCTCGTCCGTGCCAGGATAACGCCGCCGTCCGACTCGCGGAAGCTCTATTACCAGCGGGTGGCTAATCCGGGACCGGGGAGCGATTACAGTCAGTGGACGTATGCCAGCCAGTACAATGTTGTGGTAGTGGCGGCGGCTTCGCTGGGGGCGGAGGTATCTATTTTCTGGATAAACACCAGCAGGCAGGTGAGACGGATTAAAAGCACGGATTACGGCGCCAGCTGGGGCAGTCCCGAACTCCTCGATTACTCGCCGACGACAGCTATTTATGGCATAGCGGCGGCTTATAAGCCCAACGGCGACCTGGCGTTGTTCTTCGCCGACCAGAGCACGCTTTACGTAAAAAAATGTGAAAGCGGGGACTGGCAGAGTAAAGCCGCCTGGGACAGGACCACCGGAGACCTTTCCGGGGTAGCGGCTATCTATAACGGCGACTGGCAACTCCTGGTGACGGGCGAGGATACCAGCGGGAATTTCAGGCTATGGAGTCTGGTCTACGGCAACGGTGGGGAGGTGCCTGCCGGGAGCTGGTCGGCGCCGCAGGAGATAGCCGCCGCGCCGTCGGGGGGAAATTTCGAGTACCGGCAGCCGTTCCTGGACAAGACGGACGTTTGCCGCTGTTTCTTTATCGAAAAATTTACCGGCACCGAAGCCTATAACCGCCCGTTCTGGAGTTACGCCGTTCCCGGCGCCGGTTTTACCGACGGTTTGTGGCGGGAGCCGGTGCCGTTCAATCTGTCATCGGAATACGGGCTGGCGATGGCGCACGATAGTGAATACAGCTGGCTGACCAGTCCCGACGGTGTGTGGCGGGCTCCCTTAGCGGTGCAGGATCTCGACCTTACGGCGGATGTTATCAGCCTGCGGCAGGAGGCAGGCGAAAGAACGGGCAGCCTGATTATTGAACTGACGAACGATGACGGAAGGTATGCCGGGCCGGGGCAGGACGATATCGCCGTCCTCGATATCGGTTGCCAGGTGGACTTCAGTCCGGGTTATGTTACATCCGCCGGAAGCGAATCAAGCACCGGTCTGAGTTTCTGTCTGGAGTCTTACGAGCATACCAGTGAAGGCGGTAGAGCCAGCCTGATACTGCGCGTCAGGGACGGCTGGGCGGCGCTGGAAGAGTGGCGGGCCAGGCACCAGTTCCGCTGGAACAGGTCCGGTGATGACGCTGCCGTCAAGGAAATCATCAGCTATATACTCGCCAGAGCGGGATTGAAACTGGAGGTAAAATCGCAGTCGTCGGTGATTACCGGTTTTTACCCGGACTTCACAGTAAGCCCGGGGGACAGCGGACAGGAGGTCATCGCCAGGCTGCTGACTTTCGTTCCGGACTTGCTGTTCATCGAAGGAAATAAGGCTTACCTGGTGAATCCCCTGGGGGCGGACAGCGCCGTCTACAACTACGGTGATGAGCATGTGATATTCGAGGGGACTTACTGGAGGGGGGCGCTAAAGACGAATCGCGTGCAGGTGGAGGGTTATGACGGCGGACTGATTCTGGTTGACAGTTTTGAATGGGATGAAATCGACCGTTTCCATGACCGGCTGCGGCAGGTAGAGGACAGGAATATCAACACGGTGACCGAAGCCGAGCAGCGCGGGCAGGCGTACCTGAGGCGGATGGAGATTGAGTCGGAAAGCGGCAATATAGTCATCCCGGTAAACTGCGGCCAGCAGCTCTACGATGTCGTTGCTATCACGGATGGAAGGGCAGGACTCGATGCTGAGAAGAAGAGGGTGACGGGCATCATTATGGGCTATTACCCGCGGCGGGGGGAATACCGCCAGCGCCTTAGCCTTGGGGCGGTTTAAGTTATTTAAGAAGGGGCGGACTATGAAATTCAGGAAAGCGGAGTTGATTAACTTTAGTTCCGGCAGCTATACCGCCACGGTGCGGGTTGCCAGCAGCTACAAGGTCTATCTGGAGGACGTGACGGTAGCCAGAAACATCCCGGCGGTGGAAATGGTGACGGGGCGCCAGTTAGCCGTGCTTTTCTTCGATGAGCACAGCCCTAAAGAAGCGGTGGTAGTGGCGGTCTATACCTAGCTGAAAGATTACCATGGTTTCAGCGGGTGGCGCTGACGGGCGCAGCCGGGTGGAGTTGAACCCGAATTTTTCCGACGTGACGTTGTAGCATCCGGGTCATTCTGCTTTTCTGCTTGGTAGAGGGTTTTGTAAAGTGGCATCATAATCTGCTCTACCGCCTTTTTAGCCTCGGTTGCGGATTTCCCCGATTGACCTGCCGGTTTCTCGGCTTCAGGCTCAGTTTTGTCCGAGTCAAGTTTGTTTAAAGCCCGGTAATACGGGAGCACCATTGCCTCGACCAGGTTGGCTTTTTCAAACACCGTTTTCCTGTTTTCTATGTCGGGTTTTTCCGGTTCGGCAGCTTCGGGTACCGGTGTTAGTGGATGTAAAGCCCGGTAAGAGGGACGCTGCCTTTGAGTATCCTGTCTCTCGGCATCAGGGGCGGCCTCGTCCGGCGACGCCGTGTTTACTTTCATGGTCGCCAGCAGTGCATTTTTACTGACCAGACGTTCTTCGGTGTTTTTAATAAGGTTTTCCAGGAAGTGGTTCTGCGCCGCGCCGCCTCTCTTGAGTTCCTGGGAGGCATCGGCGAGTCCTTTGATAGCGCTGGTATGGCTGGACAGGTGGCGGGCGTATTCCGCCACGGCGGCGGAAAAATCTTTCAGGGCTGTCTCCGTGGCGGTTATTTTCTTCTCGTTAGCCTCTATCTGGCGACTCAGCGAGCGGTTGATGCGTTTTTCTTCGTTAATAATCGGGGCGAATGCCGCCAGGAGAAACAGGTTGCCGAGTCGGAGAATCTCCCTGCCGAAGAGTAAGACAGCCAGTATCACCACGGCGGTGATAACGACTATCATACCCGTCTGGTTCCGGAGAAATGAAAGGAGAGGTTCCGCCCCGGGACCAAAGGCCGATGCCAGGGGCAGGATGCCCCTTGCGGCAAGCAGTCCCGCAATACAGGCTGCCGTGATGATTAATAAAAATATAAAACGTTTCATGTCGGTTATTTTTCAGAGGAATTTTATCAGGCAAGTTCGCCGAGCAGGGATTTCAGACGCTCCATCAGATGGTCTTTGAATTCGTCAAACTCGGCTTTAGTAACGTAATCCGCGGCTTTGCCGCCCATTTTCAGGGGACGGCGTATTATCGATGGCAGGCTTCTCTGCGCGGCTTCGATAACCGCTTGCGCCTGGTCATTGGCGACGAGCTTGTTCAATATCTGCCTGAGGTGGCGTGAAACGCTGTCTTCAGTGATACTGAGTTTAGCGGCGACCTGCTCAATACCATTATTGCCGGCGATGCTCTCGAGGACCTGTATTTCTTTCTCGGTAAGGTCAGCCAGCAGGTTGTCCATTTGCCTGTTCAGTTCATTGAGATTTTCAAAATCAGCCAGGACCATAGCTGCCACTCCCGGAGAAAGCAGCTCTTCCACGATGGGCAGGCTGCCCTGAGAGACTGACATGATAATATCGAGGAGTTGTTCGGGGTCGGTATCTTTGGTGAGGCAGGCGCTGGCGCCGCACCTGAGAGCGTCAAAAATTTGCTCGGTGTCCCTGGCGTTGATGGTCAGAATGACAGATACTGCCGGCAGATTGCGCTTGATGCGGCGGGTTATATCGGGCCCCGCCGTTTTCTTGTCCTGCAGGCTCAGGATGGCGATATTAGGCGGATTAGCCTCGATCTGGGTATAAGCTTCATCGTTGCTGGTGGTCTCTCCGGTAACCTCGAAATCTTCTTCGCCCGAGAGAATAAAGTGAATCCCTTCCCTGAAGAGAACCTGGGGGTCGGAGAGAAATACCTTGACTTTTACCATCTTCGCGCCTCTGCTGGATAATAGTAGAATACAGTTAATTTTAATGTAGCACAGCGTTATAAAGATAGACCTAAGGATAGTTAATTTTTCATAAAGATGTTGTTAATTTCTGATAAAGAATGAGTAGAAATGGATAAGAAAGGTGAGGATAAGACAGGGTGTAGAACGCGTTAATAATCCTTAAATCAGGACGGAAACTGTGGAAGGGGATTAGCTGCCGGAGGGGCGTATAAATTTATAGCCGATGCCGTGTTCGGTGACGATGATGGCGGGTGATTCGGCACTGTCTTCCAGTTTCTGGCGGAGGTGCTGGATATGCACCCGGAGAAGGTCGCGGGCATCGACGTAGGTATCCCCCCAGACCTTGGCCAGCAGGCTTTCGTGTGAGAGTATTCTGCCCTCGTTCCTGATGAGATGGTAGAGCAGCTTTCTTTCCGTTGAGGTAAGTTTGATGGGCTGACCGCTCAGCGTAACCTCGTTCCGGCTGAAGTCCACCGATAGCTTGCCGCTGGTAAAGGGACGCTCATCGTCAGTGATAGCCAGTCCCTGGGCGCGGCGGAGGACAGCCTGCACCCGGGCAATGAGTTCGATGTGACTGAAAGGCTTGGTGATATAGTCATCGGCGCCCAGTTCCAGGCCCTTGGCGACATCGGTATCGTCTCCCCTGACTGTAAGCATAAGAACCGGGACATCGGAAAAGCGGCGTATCTCGCGCAGCACCTGATAACCGTCCATATCCGGCAGGCCGATATCAAGGATAACGACGTCAGGGCTTTCCGTCTCCACGAGTTCGACGCCCCGGCGACCGTCGGCGGCGGAAATCACGTTGGTGCCGCTCCAGCGTAACTGAAAACACAGGGAGACGACCTCTATGATTCCCGCGTCATCCTCGATAACCAGAACCTTCATATTGCTCCTTTACGACTGCTCGACCTGTCCGGTGGCTTGCTGCGGCAGAGAGAAAGAGAAAGTGCTGCCTTTGCCCGGTTCGCTTTCCACCCAGATTTTACCACCATGGAGTTCCACGACCTGTTTAGCCAGGGCTAGCCCCAGCCCCAGCCCCGGCTGGCGCTGCCTGTCAGCGCTGATGCGACTGTACGGTTTGAACAATCTGGACATCTCTTCATGCGGAATACCGATACCGTTGTCCTGTACCTGGATTATCAGGCTGTTATTTTCCTTACGCACTTTTATCAGTATATTGCCTTCCTCCGGGGTGAATTTGGCGGCATTGGTCATAAGGTTAAGCATTACCTGTTCCAGTCTCTGTCCGTCGCCGCGGATGATAGGCAGGGAGTCGGGCATCTCTGTGTTCAGTTTCTGTCTTTTGCCGCGGAGCATGGGGGTAATCTGTAAACACGTTCCCAGGATGAGTGACTTAATATCTACCGGTTCAACCTGCAACTGGAGTTTGCCGCTGCCGGATTTAACGATATCCAGCAGTTCCGCCAGTCTTGTTTCCAGCGTGCCGGCGTTGTGGATGATGGTTTGAATTAGCTTCTGGTGGGACTGGTCGCGGCTGGCTTCGAGTTCCTCGGCTAACAGACCGGCCGCGGCGATGATAGACGTCAGCGGTGTTTTAAGCTCATGGCTGAGAGTATCCACGAACCTCAGCCATTCTTCTTCCTTGGTTTCCATAGGGCTAAACTTCCTGCCGCGGATTTTTCCGGCCTCGGTTATCATTAATCTATCACTTTTATAAAGGGCAAAGCAAGTACCTCATAGATGGATTGACTAAATACGGGACAGGAATGCCCTCTATTTTCAGATAATAAAGCTAGAGCAAGTCATGCGAAGTCTATTTTGATATGCTCTTGGCTAGATTCTTCAGGATACTGAGAATACCGATGATGCAGCGTTGAACTTCAGGTGGTTCTTCAGCCAATGTCCTGGCGACATAGGGGTCTAACTGGCGGCTGGAGTAACGTATGCCCTCTTCAGCGACGCCGGGGGTCTGGGGAGAAAGAAAACCGGCCAGGGTGAAGAGCTCATCTTCATCAAAGCCCAGGGGTTTGGCGATTTTCCGTAAAATCCTTGCCGAGGGGAAACGCTCGCTTCTCTCAATACGTCCCAGATGGGACGAGGATACCCCTGATTCCGCAGCCAGTTCCTGTAGAGTCAATGGGATGGTAACACGCTGCTGCTTTAGTATTTTGCCTAAGTTGCTGTTTGAGTAGTTCATGGAATTATTATAATTTGCCATTTGGCAATTGTCAATCCTCTCACCTCCCATTTTTATACCTTCATGTCCATATTTTAACACTTTAGTTTTTTTAATTCTAATATTCATTATAAAGGCAATAAATGGGTAAAAATATGCTTCAACTATGAACATAGTTGTAAACTGAGCGCCGATACTTTACGATACACCTTATTTTCTGATAAGATAGACATGGTAAACAGGTAATGATACGGGATGTGGTAGCGGTGGGCATCGGTATACCTGTTTCGGATTCCCGTTTGGATATCATTAGACCATTAAGGAAAAGGAGATATTTGTATGGCACAGAAAAAGAACGCTGTAATGGTCGGCGGTGGCACGAGTAAGTTCGGTGTCAGGCAGGCTCATTTGCTCGATATGGTACAGGAGGCTGCCAGGGCCTGCGCCGACGATATACCGGGACTGAAACCCTCCGATATCGACGGTCTTATCATTGCGACGACCATGGCGGGAAGGCACTCGTCGGCGCTAAACACCGCCCCGCTGGTGGTGCACCGGCTCGGTTTGAAACCCACGTCTATCTGTATCCGACTGGATACTCTCTGCGCCGGCTCGAACTCGGCGGTTATCGTCGCCAAGGGCCTGGTAGAAAGCGGCATTGCCGATGTCATCCTGGTGACCGGCGCCGAGAAAGTCTACCTGCCCCAGAGGTGGGAGACCAACTATACTCAGCTGGCTGTCAATGACCACGACTGGGACTCCGCCATGGGACTGGGCGTGCCTCCGCCTTTCTTCGCCATGATTGCCAAGATGCACATGAAGAAATACGGCACCACCAAGGAACAGATGGCGCATGTGTCCGTTACCAACTATAACTACGGGACGGACAGTCCCAACGCCCATTTCGCCGGCAGGACCCTCACCATCGAGCAAGCCCTGGAAGCGCGGATAATCGCCGACCCCTTCGGGCTTTACGACTGCTGCCCGCTTTCCGACGGCGCCTCCGCAATCATCATAGCCTCGGAAGAGCGTGCCAGGGAGATGTCCGACCGACCCCTCGTATACCTGCGTGGTACCGCTCAGCACGCCACGCACAGCATGTCGGCAGGGTGGCCCGGCGACACTTTAGCCGAGTGGCCCCACCTGAAAACCGCCGCCGATACGGCCTACAAGAACGCCAAACTGACGCCTAAGGACATCGACGTCGCCCAGACGCACGACTGCTTTACCATATCGGAAATAATCGAGCTCGAAGAGCTTGGTTTTTGTAAGAAGGGCGAGGGTGGCGAGTTCGTCGCCTCCGGCGCTACTAAAATCGATGGCGTCATACCTACCAATACCGACGGAGGTCTCCTGGTGTATGGGCATCCCTTCGGTGCCTCGGGGGCGCGCCAGGCAATTGAGATATGCAAGCAGCTGCAGGGTCGAGCCCACCACCAGGTCAAGGACGCCAGGTTCGGCCTGACGCATAATCTCAGCGGTACCTGCGCCCAGCATACCGTCGTCATGTACGGCAGGGAACCCGTTAACTGAGACTCAAGGCATCTAAACAAAGGAGAAAGAAATGTCCGAATACGAATCTGCAAATATCATCGGTACGCCTGCCCTGGACGGGACATATATTTCCGAGATGGATATGTGGCCCTTCGAGGGTCCGGAAATGAACCGTATTTACCCTTTCTTCGATAACCTGAGGGAAGGCCGTTTTACCACCACCAAGTGCCAGGACTGCGGCCATGTAACCTTCCCGCCGCAGGTTATCTGCCCTAAATGCTGGTCGGAAAAGCTGGAATGGGTTGACCTGCCCAAGCGCGCTAAAGTGGTGACCATCACGGAGACGCAGGCCGGAGCGCCGGTAGGCTTTCCCCCGCCACTCATCATGGCATGGCTGACCTTCGGGGAGGGGACTCCCCTCAAGCACCTGCTGGGTCGCATTGTCAACTGCCAGGAAGGCGAGCTCAAGGAAGGCGACGAGGTACAGTTTGTTGTCTTCGATGTTCCCTCGCACCCGATGGAAGTCAAGAAAGAGACCAAGGAATGCAAGAGGGTCTATTACGCCTTCGAGCCGGTGAAAAAATAAACTGGATAATCGCATCATAGGCTACGGAAAGGGGTTTTTGCCGTGAAAGAGATAAAGAACGTTACCGTGCTTGGTGCCGGTTCCATGGGGGCTCTCATAGCCGCCCTTGCCGCGGAAGCCGGGTACAAGGTGAAAGTCCGGGACATAGAGGAGAAATTTCTGGACCGCGGCAGGGAAACGCTGAACAGCGTCTATGACCGGCGTATCAGCCAGAAAAGAATGACGGAAGCGGATAAAAAAGCCATCCTCAGCCGGATGACTTTCCTGGTCGACCTCAAGGAAGCGGTCAGGGACGCCGATATCATTATCGAGGCCGTACCCGAGATAATGGACCTCAAGAAGAGCGTTCTTAAGGAAGTCACGGCATTATGCCCCGATGATTGCATCTTCGCCACCAACACCTCCTCCCTTAGCATCGCCGAGATAGCTACCGCGGCTAAGAAACCGGGCAACGTGGTCGGTACTCACTACTTCAACCCGCCCAGCCGGATGACCCTGCTGGAAATCATCAAACACCCTAGGACAAGTAAAACGGCTATCGATATCGCCGAGAAGGTAGCCATAGCCATGGGACGGGCGGTGGTGCACGTTACCGACGTCCCCGGGTTCATCGCCAACAGGATATTCTGCAATATGTCCAACGAGGCCGACTGGGCGCTTTACCAGGGCGAGGCTAAAGATGCCTTCCAGATAGACTCGGCGATAAAGTACAAACTGGGGCTCCCCATGGGCATGCTGGAGTTGCAGGATACCCTCGGCGGGGGTTCTATAGATACCCAGTACCATGTCATGGAATACTTCGGGGAGACAATGGGCAAGAGCTACGGTCCCGCGCCCATTTTAACTAAATGTTTTCAAGCCGGTGATTACGGTCGGAAGACAGGCAAGGGTTATTACGACTGGTCAAAAGGTAAGACCAATGAAATCCCCATGAACGCGGGGGCGGACTTCGACCCGATAAGGGTGCTGGCGACGGCGGTCAATGAAGGCGTCAAGCTCATCGAGATGGGCGCCACCACCATGGAAGAAATAGATACCGCCGTTCTCCTCGGACTGAATTACCCGAGGGGTCTTTTCCGGATGGCTGACAGCGTCGGTCTGGACAATGTCGTCAACGAAATTGACCGACTCTACAAGAAATATAAGAAAGAGCCCAGATATAAAGTGTGCGCCACGCTGACCAAACTGGTGAAACAGGGGAAACTGGGCAGAAAGACCGGCGAGGGATTTTATTCTTACGGGCCCGGCGAATACGAATTTATCAAGCTGGATATAAATAAAGAGACCAGGGTGGGCAGGCTTATCCTGAATCGGCCTAACCGCGCCAACGCCTTTAACACTGATATGATGATGGAGATTAACAAGGCGCTGGATGAACTGGAGAAAGACGACAGCGTGCGGTGTGTGGTGATTACCGGTGCCGGGGCGAACTTCTGCGGCGGTGCCGATTTCGCTGCCTTTGCCACCGGACGGGTGGAACCGTCCATCGACTTCAGCGAAGCCCCCCACGACGTTTTTACACGGATAGAGACTTATCCGAAACCTGTTATTGCCGCCGTCAACGGACCTGCCATGGGGGGTGGCGTTGAATTAGCTCTGGCGTGTGATATAAGGATAATGAGCACCAGGGCGCAAATGCGTTTTACCGAGCTGACGCTGGGCATCGTTCCTGGGGCGGGAGCCACGCAGCGTCTCGGTCGTCTTATCGGCTGGGCGCGGGCTAAAGAGATGATACTGCTGACCGAGCCGGTGCTGGCTGACAAAGCCCTCGAGTGGGGGCTGGCCAGCTATATCGCCGAGCCGAAGGACTTCACCAAGCTGGTCGATGAAAAAGCGGCTATACTGGCAGCGGGACCGCCGCTGGCACAGAGGCTGACCAAGGGACTGCTTTACTACGGCGCCCAGGCAGACCAGCGCTCGGCACTGTACCTCGAAGCCATGGTGTCCGGGAATATTGCCATGACCGAAGACCTGAACGAAGGTATCGTGGCAATGTACGGTCGGCGCAAGCCAAAATTCACCGGCAAATAAGGAGCCTTGATTGGAATTCGCCTTTACGCCCGAGGAAGAGGCTTTCCGTCAGGAGGTCGCCGCGTTCCTGGAGAAAGAAGGCCCCCAGGAATGGCATAAGAAGAAGGTCAGCTTCTTTGATATGTCCGGTCAGGAAAACTGGATAGCTGTCCATCGGGATATGTCTCAGAAACTCGGCGCCCGGGGCTGGCTATCCCTGCACTGGCCAAGGGAATACGGAGGTCAGGGACTTTCTCCCTTTTACCGCCTGGTTCTCCGGGAAGAACTGGCTAAATACCACTGTCCGGGCTATCACTCGCTTTCAGTGGATTTCGTGGCTCCGGCTATCCTGTTGAAAGGTTCGGAGGAACTGAAGAAGCGCTTTCTACCCGGAATTGCTTCGGGTAAGGTCATGTGGTGTGAGGGTCTTAGCGAACCCGGTCACGGTTCCGACATGGCTGCTTTCGAGACCTATGCCAGAGAAGACGGAGACTCCTATGTTGTCAACGGTCAGAAAATCTGGACAACCTACGCTCACTTTGCGGACTGGATGTTCCTCCTGGCACGTACCGACCGGCAGGCACAGCCCAATTACCGCGGCCTCACCTTTTTTCTGGTTGATATGAATACCCCGGGTATCACGGTAAACCCGATTATCAACATGGCCGGTCATCACGATTTTAACGAAGTATTTTTCGATGACGTACGTATACCGAAGGAAAATATCGTGGATAGTTTGAACCGGGGCTGGTATGTGGCCATGGCTGTGCTGGACGCCGAACGCACCTCTGACCTGGGATACGCTATTGCCGGTACGTTGCTCAATGATATTATGGAGGGCGCCCGGGAAATGGGTATACTGGATTCCGGGGATAAAGTCCGCATGGCGGAACTGGTCGCTGAATGTGAAGTCGCCCGTCTAACCCATTATCATGTAACTTGGATGCAGGCTCAAGGCAAAGCTACCAGCTATGAAGCCGCCATGTGTAAATTACTCGGTTTTGAATCCATTCAACATGTGGCTGAATTCGGGCTGAATGTCTTTAAGAATTATGGACTTCTGTCCGATACCTCGCCTCTGGCGCCTTTATACGGGCGCATATCTTCGTGTTATTTACGTTCGTTCGGCCATAGCATGGAAGCCGGCACTTCGGAGATTGACCGCGATATCATCGCCCAGCGCGGACTGGGCCTGCCGCGCCTGCGGTAATGACGGAGGCACATTGTGGATTTCGCTCTTAACGAGCAGCAGGAAATGATGCAGACACTCGCCAGAGACTTCCTGGCAAGCGAGTATACCGATAAAGTCCTGCGGGCGATGGTCAGGGACGAAAAAGGATTCACGCCGGAGCTCTGGAAGAAGATAGTCGAGACCAACCTGACGGGACTGTCCGTCCCGGAGGAGTACGGCGGGGTGGGGGACTTTCTCGACTTAACAGCGGTTCTGAAAGAAATGGGGAAGTCCTGCTTTATAAGTCCGTTCTTCACGGCGATTGTCCTGGGAGCGACGACTGTTATCGAGTCCGGCAGCGACGCACAAAAACAACAATACCTTCCGAAGATAGCCGAGGGTAAGAACATCATAACACTGGCTCTGGCAGAGTCGTCCGGGAAATACACGGAGGACTCTATCAAGACGAAAGCTGTGTCACGGGGCGGCGATTATGCTATCAACGGCACCAAGCTCTTCGTGCCCGATGCTCAGGCAGCCGACTTTATAATTTGCGCTGCCTGCACAAGTAAAGGTATTACGCTGTTTATAGTTGACATAAACACGCCGGGAATCACCATAAAGCCGCTGGAAACGATATCCGGCGACAAGCAAGCTGAGGTTACTTTCAATAACGTGAAAGTGTCTGCTGAGAACGTGCTAGGGGAGGTGGATAAGGGGTGGTCGTACGTGGAGAAAGTACTCTGTAAAGCCAACGTGGCGCGTTGCGCCGAGATGGTCGGTTTGAGTCAGCAGGCATTAACGATGACGCTGGAATACGCCAAAGAGAGGATAGCCTTCGGGCATCCCATCGGGGCTTTCCAGAGCATCCAGCACCGCTGCGCCGATATGCTTATGGACGTCGAGGGTTCCCGGTTCGTTACCTATCAGGCTGCCTGGAGGATAAACGAGGGTCTTCCGGCAGACAGAGAAGCTGCCATCGCCAAAGCCTGGGTCAGCCAGGCCTGCCGTCGCGTAATGAATTCCGCCCATCAGGTCCACGGAGCTATCGGTTTTACGGAAGACCATATCCTGCATTTTTACACCAGGAAAGCACGGGCTAACGAATTCAGCTTCGGGGATATCAACCACCACCTGGAAAAACTAGCAACTCTTTAACTCCTCTCCCCACCCCATCGTATGTAATCTTTTCCCACCCAAGCCACCCTCG
>Ga0209427_10000337_pt1 | contig 48720 bp, 38 predicted proteins | sample DeeMarSWOR136_30_FD_187465 | JGI IMG/M metagenome (GOLD analysis project Ga0209427, IMG submission 187465) | Marine sediment microbial communities from White Oak River estuary, North Carolina - WOR-1-36_30 (SPAdes) (version 2) | ecosystem: Environmental > Aquatic > Marine > Intertidal zone >...
CCGGCGTCGAATAGGAGTACCGGTTCACCTTCCCTCCTTTTGTTCTCCCGGATTTCCTCCACGGCGGTAGCCAGACGAGCAAACCCTCCTATGCTGGGGTCTTCTTCTTCGGGATTGTAGTCTACCGCGGGCGAATGGGGTATCAGCGCAGAATGCAGATCGTTGGTATGGAGTATGCAGAAATACAGCTCTTCGGTTTCACCTGAGTAACTTTTCAGATTTCCCGGGACGCCCAGGAATGGGGCAAGCAGCAGGACGGTTGCCAGAATAGAGAATAATCCTTTCTTTGCCCCGAACAGGCTGCTGCTGTTAAACATTGACGATTCTCTCTAAGCCAGTGCAAACCCGGGCGACAACCGGCGCCGCAAGGCAGACTGCCGAATCATACCAAATGCCGTTGGATGAATACAATCCATTTTCTCCCTTGTCCAATCACCCGTGCGTTTATCAGCAGAAGCGTTCTCTCAAACCGAACGACTGTCGGTTACGCCCTTATGGCCAACTGTCACCACCGGACGCTATCAGTTTTCACCCGTAGTATAATGTAATCATGAGAAGCTTCTGGCGCAGACATCGCGCCTTACGAATACTGTCCTACCTGGTGCTGGCTTTCCTTGTCCTTGTCTGCCTTCTTCCCTACCTGATACCCCTCGGTGAGACTGAGGCCGAAATATCCCCCGGTGAGCTTGTCAGTGATCACGGCTGCTTTCTCAATATCGACGGCGTGCGCGTCTATGTCGAGGTACAGAATCCAGAATCGACGAAAGCAAGCATAGTGTTCATCCACGGATTCGGGGGGGCGACCTTCTCCTGGCGCCATAATGCTCCCTTCTTTGCCGGTCAGGGCTACAGGGTTGTCAGTCTGGATATGAAGGGCTTCGGCCTTTCCGATAAGGACTTCGCATCGGACTATTCTCACCCGGCACAGGCCGAACTCCTGGCGGAAGTGCTCACCAGCTTAGAGATTGACCAGGCCTACCTCGTGGGACACAGCATGGGCACCAGCGTCATGGTGCATTTCGCCCATTTATGCCCCGAGAAAGTCCTGGGACTGATAAGCGTGGGCGGCGCCATCTCTTTGGACGCAGGGTTCACTCATATCTCTGCCCTGCTGAATTTCCCGCCATTCCGCAGAATTGGCGAGGTCTTCCTCACCCGCTACGTAACAAAGGAGCGGATTGGCCAGCTTCTGGAGAGTGCTTCCCACCAGGATATTGTAAGAGCAGAGCTTGTAGATGGTTATTACAGCCGGCTGGTCAGCGGCCAATGGGCACAATCGCTGCTGGCCATGACCAGGGACATGTCTGATAATACCGTCACCTTCCCGCTGGAAGACCTCGAGTTTCCGACATTAATTCTCTGGGGTGAACAGGATACCTGGGTTACGCGGACACGCATAGATAGATGGAGAGATGAAATCCCTTCGGCGGAATTTCACGTTGTAGCTGGAGCAGGTCACCTGCTGATGGAAGAGGAGCCCGCATTGTTCAATCAGATGGTGCTCGGTTTCCTGGAGTCCCACGGAGAATAGTATTGCCGGGATATAATGCCTGATTTGCGGCAGGCGTCATTTGTACGGCGTTCCTGCAATTGACGTCCCTACCAGCGTGTGATTGCGAGCCCCGACCTGTCGGGGCGCGGCAATCTCCGAGATTAGGGAGCCTGCTCCGAATCGAGAGCGGAGAATCTTCACCCTTCACAATGGCGAAAAAAAATGAAGCGTCCGTAATTCCGAGAGGCCGGCGCTGATGTCCCAGTAGATACAGGGACTTGACAAGCACCCTGGTTGTGTGCTAGCATAGAAGATGTCCCGAGTAGCCAAGCGGGGACCCGGCATCAGAGCCGGACCAGGTGGAGGCTGAGAGGTGTCGGCGGTGGCCGGTGCAAGGTAGGCTGAAGATGGGGCCCGGCGATGGCAGGTGAAGGAAGTGAGGTTACTCGGGGCATTTCTTTTTTGCCCGCCGATTGTTTCTGCGCAGCTTGAAATGACCCGCCGGATACGGCTAATGGTTACATGCCTGTCGGCCTGTCGAAGTCACACTCTTAGCCTGGCTCAGCATCTATCCCTTTGATTTCAATCCGATTCTGTGACCTGGTACTGCGGGGGGAAACAATACCTGCTTTGAAACAGACCCGGCCGGTATGGCGTCACTGGAATTCGCTGAATTGGCTCAATTCTCGACTTGCCGTTCGAATATTACTTCACAGAAGCTGGCTTTTGCCCAAAGCCCTCCAGCTCCTGGCGCGAATACCTGGACAAGGCGCCACCCGTCTAATGAGTTTTCACGTATTACTTCGTGGTACTCTTTGCCTTTCTTGCCTGGCTCAATAGTTACGAATTTGTACTCATATTTCTGCTGCACGGTCAGCTCCCGAAAGAATTCACCCTTGATGAAATGACCAAAGCGACGATGCGTTCTCGGACTCAGTACTTCGTGAATTATAGCCCGAGATCGATGAGGCCACAAGAAATCATAGTTCTTTCTTTTTCAACTCAACGAAGCAACCCTGTAGCAAGTATTCAGGGATAATAATATCCGGTTTGACACAAAGCTATCCGTTGCGTCCCTGGAATTCTACAGGCACGGTCGTTATCGGGGAAAATAGTCAGGGAAAGGGACCGGGGTGTGGAGACGATCACCCGGCCCCTCTTGTCCTTGCAGTGTCTCGCTCCTCCAGGTCAGGAGCTCTCTTTCCATTTACCATTTCCGGGCTATTGCTTAGTCTTATCTTCTCTTTTACCGGTGCTCGAACGGGTCCCGGTCCAGCGAGCCAGAAGCTCACCGGCAACCTCGCGACCGCCCAGACCGAAGGCAACGGCAGCTGCTATTGCGGCTGCGCCCAGGGCGAGCCCGAAGCCCAGCAAAACGATATCATTGGCAAAGCCCATTGCGCGTATTCCCAGCAGGACACTCAATACAATAATCGCGATTCTGGCAAAAGAAATCATAGACTGTGCCCTGCCAGCTGCCCGCAGAATATTCGCCACGAAATTGGCCACAAGAATGCCGACGCCGATAATAACAGCAGCGAGCAGAACCAGACCCAGGAACTGGGTCAGGACGGCGATCATCTCGTTGACGACGGCAAAACCAAGCAGGTCCGCTGCCATAATTATGGCGAAGAGCATTATGAATACCATAACGATGTAGCCAACCACATTGGAAGCGGAGCCAGCGCCTGTGGGAGCCTCTTTTGTTAGACCTAACTTGACCGGCAGCTCATCAAAGCGAATGCGCGTCAAGGCACTGGTAACCAGCTTAGCCAGGAGCCTGCCCACCAAGTAGAAGACCCCAAGCACCAGCAAGGCAGCGATAATGTTGGGAACGGCGGCGAAGATCTTCTCAAACACCACCACAATTGAATCAAAGAGACCCTCTACGCCCAGAACCTGCAGTATAGCCAGTATGAATAATACCCATACAATCCAGAAAACTGCCGTGCCCGAGCCCTCTGCCACGGGAAACTGACTTGGGTCGCTGGGATCTCCTCCCTTACCCAGTCTCTTATCGATAGTGGTAGCCCGCAAAAGCTTTCGGGTACCTGTTCTGAGCACTTTGGCCAGAATCCAGGCTATGAGCAAAAGGACCAGTACAACGATGAGGGTTGGTAGGAAAGCTATCAGCGTGCTGAAGAAATCCTGGAAAGGCTCTATTATGCCAGCCCAATTCATTCTTACAAACCTCCTTTCTATTAATTTCGCTTATGCTGATGTACCTTCATATTTGTCATCTTTATTTTCCTGTGAAACTTAGCTCATAGTCATCACCTCCCGTGTCAGGGCTCCATCATGAAATACGGACTCAGTCACGCAGAGACCAGAAAACGGTCGCCGGGATCTCACACATTGATTTGTTCTTCTAGCCGCTGCCGTCAAACCGTCGCCTGCTTTATGCATACTTCCACTCCTGCACGGAGCATCCCACGCCCACTCAGTCCCCTACGCCACCCAGAACCCCAGCCCCCCGGTTCAAGGGCAGGGAAGCCGCCCCGCCTACACTTCGCACCGACCCTGATTTTCAAAAGGAACGGTGGACTTCGCTGTGTCGAGGGAAAAGAGCCTTCGTCACCTGTCTGGATTTGCTGGACTGCACATGAGTGAGGCTGCCACCGGCCTCTCATGCACACACTTGAACCTCTATCCCTACATCTATTTATTCTTAATACTACCGCCCTGTCGAAGCAATTGTCAACAGTTGCTCACGCGGTACACGGAAGATGACATGCGGTTGATGAATCACAGAACACCGGATTCGACAACACTAAGATGTGATGGTAATCCGGGGAAATAGTAGCTGATTAGTGGCAGGCCTGGTCGTTCACAAGGTGAAGGATGGCCTCCCTGGAATTCCAGTACTAAACGGCGCTACCAGGCATTGCCCTGATGGCGACTATAATCTCGGCGGGTAATCGCAGTATTTTGATTCTTTCCTTGCTTGTTATCTGATAGCCCGCGTCAATCAGGCATTGCCCGGCATAGATTGGTCTGGAGCCAAGGTATTTGGGACATCTCTTGTGTATCCACTCATAAACCTTCACAGATACGGACCTTCCGTCCTCTTTTGACATGGCAACAACCCCCAGCCTTCCACCCGGCTTCAGCGCCTTCTTTACCTGGGCAAGCACCCCGGGAATCTCAGGCGTGTCAAAGACCTCAAGGACAAAGCTCATGAAAACCGCATCGAAGGCGCTCTCACAAAAGGGTAGATATGCTGCATCCCCGCAGCATAGTTCCGCTCTATTTGCCAGTCCCCCCTTCTCCAACCCTTTCTTCGTTTTTTCTATCATCGCCGGGGAAATATCAATGCCACAGATTTTTCCCGCCGGGCCGACGAGTCCTGCTATCCGAGTCAGGCAGTGACCGGTGCCAAAGCCAATTTCCAGTACCGTCTCACCTTCTACAACAGATAGACGTCCCAATGCCATTTCCGAATACTTTCGTCCCAACAGCCCAAATGTGTGGTCATAAAACTTAGTGAACCTGTCGTAAACTTCCCTAGCTTCCTCTCTGGTGCGGAGAGCCGGAAGTATATCTCGTGCTTCTGACTTGTTTCCCCTATTCACGCCTTCGCGCCCAATTTGTCATGCCTCCCGTTGGCATTCGGGGGAATAATACCTGATTTGTGGCAGGCCCGATTGGTGCGATGTCACCGAGATTCTTACTCGCGTCACATTATCAGTATCAGTAATCGTGTAGTTGAAAAGGGAAGGGCTTCACAGAATTACTTTTTGCTCCCTGGAAGCCCTCTGGCCCACGCACCGGCCCGCTCCAGTTCCCCTTCCTTCAGCGGACCCTTAGTGGCTGTAACGAAGAAACCTTCGGGAGAGACGACGAGAACACCACCCTTTCTTTTCAGGTGGCCTGCGATGCGTCCAGCCGCATTTCCGAACACCCTGGCGAGCTTCGCCTGGCTTCTGGTATCGAAGGCAGCTACGTTAATACCTTTAAGTGACGGCTGGGTCACCTTGTTAAGTAGGCCTTGGACCGCCGGCGTTGGCCTGCCCCCATGGGTCGGCGAACCTACAATGAGAAGGTCAATAGATGCCAGTTCAGAGGGATTCACCTCGCGGGCCGGCAGTACCCCGACCTCACCGAACGCGGTAATAGCTTCAGCAATAGCGCTGGCGATCTTCTCCGTATTCCCGTAGACTGAGTCATATACTATCAAAGATTTCATGAGAGACACCTCTACTCTACACTCGATTACCTAGTGTACACCTGCACTGAAGAATCTTCAAACACGAGTATCTTACATTCGATGCCGTAAACACTTTCCTGCATTCTGGCGACATCGTGCCTGATTTGTAGCAGGCCAGATTGGTATGGTGTCCCTGGAATTCAGTAGGCGACAGTGAATCGTTCGCGAATGTGCTGCGGATTCTCCAGTTCCTCGAGCATGGCAACGGCATAGTCCTGCGTGGAGATTTTGCTTTCGCCCTCTTCGTTCTTAAGGAGCTGGTCTTTCCCGACCCGGTAATGCCCCGTCCGCTCTCCGGGGGCGATTGAGGCTGGCGGGCTCAAGAATGTCCACTCAAGTTCCTTCTCTTCTCTTAGCATGTAAAGTGTTTCCCTGGTTGCCAGCACTCCTTTTTTCACCTGCTCCGGGAAAGTCGCCGTATCGAGAACCTGCACGCCAGGGGCGACTTCAAGAGTTCCTGCCCCACCGACGACCAGCAGTCTCTTGATTCCCGACCTCTTAACCCCACTGATAATCGCCTTGTAACCCTCAATTTGCTCATTATAGATGTCAGGATTGCTCCAGCCGGGATTATAGGCACTTATGACGGCGTCATGATCTTTCACGAGTTCGTCAACCCTATCTTTGAGAATGTCGGCTTTCACAACATGAAGGCGAGGGTTCCGCACAGTTATCTTCTCAGGATGGCGCACGATTGCAGTTACCTGGTGCCCCCGCGCCAGTGCTTCATCACGAATGAATGCTCCAATCTGGCCGCTTGCTCCGATGATTGCTACTCTCATAGATGTAACCTTCCTTTCCGGTACTTGGCGCTCGCGTAGGTTTCTCACGCCGGATTTATCTGCACCCATTATACGACATTCTGATTCCAGGGTCATAAAGCCTGATTCGTAGCAGATCTGATCCTCTACCTTGTTGAAGGGCGCTGACCTGGGATTTACGCTAGAATGCACATCACAGGCCCGAGAAAGGGCGTTGAACCTTCTGGGACAGGTTTCCCCCACAATAAGCCTGATTGCTATGGTTCCCCTGGAATTCTATACCCAGTCACAACGCTTTCTGTATAATGGGGGACTAAGATGGCCAGACAAAGAGCAACAACTGGCTATTCCGCCAACGGACTCCCGTATGCCTGTATCGGGAGCGGCACGCGTAACGTCGTTGTATTCGACGGACTGGACTTTCGGCACAAACCGCCCTCCGGCATTATGCTGCGAATGGCCACCGGCTATCTAAGGGGGCTCACAAATGACCGTAGGATCTACATTGTAAGCAGGAGACCTGCTCTGCCCCCGGGATATTCACTAAGGGACATGTCGGATGATTACGCTGTCATGATTAAGAACGAGCTGGGTGCTATGGTGGACATAATCGGCGTCTCCACAGGAGGGGCAATAGCCCAGCACTTTGCGATTGACCATCCCGACCTGGTGAGGCGTCTCGTCCTTGCCATGACAGGTTTCCGTCTGACTGAGCAAGCCAGAGAACTACAGATGAAAGTGGCAGAACTCGCACGAAAGCGCAAGCGGGCGGCAGCATCGGCATTACTGGGTACGGCCGTCATCCGGAAGGGCATCGCGAAACACGTTTTCAAATGGTTCATGGGACTGATGGGGCCTCTCATCATCCCTACCAACCCTTCGGACGGGATTGTGGAAATTGAAGCAGAGGACCGCCATGACCTGGGTGACCAGCTGGAAAGGATTAAGGCAGATACCCTGGTGATTGGCGGTGAGGAAGATTTCTTCTATCCTGTCCGCGAAACTGCCAACAAAATACCCAATGCCAGGCTGGTCCTGTATCCGAATCTGGGGCACAACGCTATTTTCGCGCGGAGCCGCCAGTTCGCTGAAGAAATAAGAGCTTTCCTCCTGGGCTGACAAGCAAGACCTCCGGGAATAGAAAACATCACGCGTCGTATTGGGGGCGAAGTGGCTAATTTGTAGTAGGCCTGATTGGTATGGTGTCCTTGGAATCCGCCCGTCCCTAAGCCCCGCACTAAAGTCCTGGTACGTATGGGGAGTTGACAACTGCTCTATATATGTGCTAGTATGAGGATTGTCCCGAGTAGCCGAACAGCGACCCGGCATGAGAGTTGGGTCTGGTGAAAGCTGAAAGGTGCAGGTAGTGGCCAGCACAAGGTAAGTTAAAGGCCAGGCCGGACGACAGCAGGTAAACTAAGCAAGGTTACTCGGGGTATTCTTTTCTGCGGCCTGAGCATCCTTACTTGACATTCTGGGGCATGATGCCTGATTTGTAGCAGGCCTGATCGGTATGCTGTCCCTGGAACTTGCTGACTTTGAGCTGCACAATCCGCAATCTTCTTGGATAACTTTCTACTGCTTGATTACATCTGATAATGAACTGTTAGAAGATGCAACGCCCCAATAGTTGTGGAGGTGAGGCATCAGCCCGGAATTCCACTGCAAGGATTTTCTAGCTGGAAGAGCCAATAGGCTCCCATTGCCACGTATCCCCATTCTGACTAACGTGACCGAGCCCTGGGAATGGGAAGTGAAAAGCAAGCACCAGAGCGTTCTTGGTTGCAGCCCTGCTGAGAATCCTGTGCCTCGTAGCCTCGACTTGCTCGGGATCTAAATCGACCACCGCATGCCACTCTGGTCGCTCCAAGTGGATAGGATGGAGCACGGCATCGGAGATGCACAGCAACTGCTTGCCTTCAGAGAAAACGGCAAGTGCCATGTGTCCCGGTGTGTGCCCCGGTGCAGTGATGGCCTGTATGCCGGGCAAGATTTCGGTTTCACGGTCGATGAGATGAAGCTGGCCTTGAATCGGCGGGAGATTCTTGCGTGCATATCCTACAAGGACTGCTCGGGCGTGCTCCTCCAGTTTCAGTACCGCCTCTTCTGAGTTCCAAAAATCCCACTCAGCTTTCCACATGAAGTACCGGGCATTGGGGAAAGCCAGCTTGCCTTCACTATCAGTGTTCCCACCGATATGATCTGGGTGTCCGTGCGTGAGGATTATGGTGTCTATGTCTTCAGGCTCAATCCCCTCAGTTTTGAGGTTCCCCAGGAGATTTCCTGTGTTGGGGCCGAGACCATTAGCCCCGGTATCTACCAGCACACGATGCTCACCCGTGTTGATCACAAGACAGATGTAGGGACTCACCCACTCCCGCCACTGTTCCAGCTCTAGGCTATGTTTGCGAAGCACCTGCTCAAGGAGTCCTCTTGGCGCGTTGGCGAAAAGGAATACGGCAGGTGTAGGGAAGGCGGGAGGTGCGTATGTGTGAGTGCCGTCGCTGACGGCTATGCATTGAAAACTACCTACTTCGAAACCATGAGTTTGGCTGTTCACGGCTGCCCCATCGCGTTGTAGCCATCAAACCCACTTCAAGTATAACATGAAATGAAGCTAATAACATGATGAACCGACAGAACGCTACTTTGTCCAGCAACTTTTCGGGCTAGTATGCAATGCCTCCTTGACAGGGATACTACGGCCCTGGCTCAACCGTCCGAGCTCTAATACTCAACAATCACGCCTCTCGCTTTCAGCTGAGGGATATATGTGTCGGTAGAAGTGGAGCTCAGGGGATTGTTCGACAAATATACCTTGTCTCCCTGCGTAAGCCCTGGATTGTCGACCAAGGGCTCTATATCAACTATCTGGTTATCCGAAAGGTTGAGCAAGTCCAGGCTCGCGAGGTTAGCCAGAGCCGAGACACCGCTTATCTGGTTGTCCCCAAGGGACAGGTCTCTCAGACTCGTGAGGCTGGCCAGGGCCGAGATATCCTCTATCTGGTTACCCCCAAGGGACAGGTCTCTCAGACTCGTGAGGCTGGCCAGAGCCGAGATATCCTCTATCTGGTTACTCGAAAGGTAGAGGTATGTGAGGCTGGTGAGGCTGGCCAGAAACGAGATGTCCTCTATCTCGTTAGCCGAAAGGTTGAGCTGTGTCAGACTGGTGAGGCTGGCCACAGGCGAGATGTCCTCTATCTCGTTGACCGAAAGGTTGACCTGTGTCAGACTGGTGAGGCTGGCCACAGGCGAGATGTCCTCTATCTCGTTAACCGAAAGGTTGAGCTGCGTCAGATCGGTGAGGCTGGCCAGAGGCGAGATATCGTCTATCTGGTTACCCGAAAGGTCGAGGTATTCGAGGCTGGTGAGGTTAGCCACAGGCGAGATATCGTCTATCCGATTATCATAAAGGTATAGGCTGGTCAGGCCAGTGCAGTACTCCAGTCCTGTAAGGTCGGCGATGTTCCTTTGCTCTGCATGAAGCGGCGAGGTGAGCCTTTTCAAATCTGAAGGGTAGATGGAACGGTCGGGTATACCGATGGCTGCCCTTAGGGCTGCTTCCAGATTGGAGTCCGTGATAGTCACTGGCTCTTCTTCCTCGAAGTTGGCCGTTATGGAGTAGTTACCGTTCATGGTGATCGTAGTGCTAGCCGCGTTAACGTCAGCAATGGTGCTAACATCACCGGTCCAGTTGGCAAACCCGTAGCCGACCTGTTCATGTGCCACCAGGTTGACCACCGTCCCGCCATCGCGTGTGAACGTTCCTTCTCCAGGCTTGATTACCCACCCTCCGTCAGTGGCCGAGACCGTCAGGTCGTACTCCGGTATCTCTTCGAACTCAGCCGTTATCGAGTACCTGCCGTCCATTCGGATCCGAGTTGAGGCATCGTTTACATCGACAACGGTACCCACATCACCTGTCCAGCTGACAAAACGATAACCTTCATCTGGGGTCGCAAGCAAGACGTGGGATGTTCCTTCGCCACAGGTGAAATTCCCCTCGCCAGGGATGGTCACATTGCCTCCACCAGTGCTCGAGATGGTGAGTTCGTACGCAGTAGGACCGTCGGTTCCATCACAGCCTATCATTGCCCAAACCAAGGCTGCCGTGATCAAAAAAATGCTAGCTCTCACCACGTAATGGTGTTTCCTCGAACCAGGTATTACCTTCATACTTCACCTCCATGTTCTTGGAGTCGCCCCCGTTTCATCGGGGGCCGGCCCCAACAAACTCCGAATCTCAAGATTCAGATACTCCAAAGAGTCCGGTTCACATTTCTATATGCAGCCTTGAGCATCGTGGAAACCACCGCAACTCTCTGACACGCATACTTGACCACCCGGGTTATGTTAGTCTTGAACTACTATCTGATATAGTTACCCTTCTTGTATAGGGTCTTCCTGGAAAAACTGCTCTTAAGTAGCATTATACATCTACCCAAGAAATTGTCAATACTCCTTTGCGCGACTTCCTGGACGCCCTAGCGAGATAATACCTGATTTGTAGCGGGCCTAGTCGGTATGGTATCCCTGGGATTGCCAATGCCGGGAAGCTGGCACCAACATCCTGGTACGTATGGGGAGTTGACGACTACTCTATATATGTGCTACTATTGAGATTGTCCCGAGTAGCCAGACAGAAACCTGACACATGAGTTGGGCCTGGGGGAAGCTGAAAGGTGCTGGCGGCGAGCGGCGCAAGGTAGGCTGAAGACAAGGCCCGACGATAGCAGGTGAAAAAAGCGAGGTCACTCGGGCATTCTTTTTTCTGGCTAGACGTTCTTCTGGCAGTTTGAAATGACCCGGTAAACAGGCCTGCTGCCTGCGTGGGTATCGGCATATTCAAGTTCGACCGTTAGCGAAAATTCAACCTCCCTGCTTTCGACCTCAATTCTATTTCGCGACGTCGTATCCTAAGGAAACAGTTCCTGACTTGTACGAGCCCCTACTGGTGTGGTGTTCCTGGAATTTCACAGATTAGCTCACACGTTCCCAAATAAGCTTCCCGACTCCCTTCTTGCCACCAAAGAGCGTGGATGCTGTACTGATGGTCAGGCGGTTTCCGTCTAATGTGCAATATCTTATTTGGTCACTGCCTATCCAATTTGGCAGCCAGGCCCCCTTGACATGAAAGATGATCAGTCCCTTTATCTCATCCAGGTCGAAAGTCCCATAATATCCAATATAGTTCTCAAAAGCCGTTTTTACTTCCTCTGTCGTGCCGCCGCGCGGGTCGGCACTCTTGAAAGATGGGCGCTTCATATCCATCACATGCACTGAGAAATAACCCCTGGCATCAATCATAATCAGCCCGCCGACATCCTTTCCAAACGGATAAGTCAATGTGCCATCATCGTACTGGGCTTCGAAGGACATGAGCTTCCACATTCCTATTACCGATAAATCTTGTTTCGCCATATTGTCCTCCCTTGGTAGGCCTCTCTGACCTTAGTTGTATGATAACAGTGCGCCAGACAAGGGGCGGTTTAGGTACGGATGAAAATATTCGCTCTTACTTCGCGTCGCTCTGCTGAAGTCCAACAACTGTCAGTATTGTCCATTGCCCTTTCGAGGATTACCTCCTTTCTCACCTGGTATTCCGGGCACTTCATACCTGATTTGTAGTGGGTCTAATTGGTATGGTATCCCTGGAATTCTTTCCTTGAAGCTTCATACCGAATAGAAAACGGGTGATATTGGTTCGCCTGACCAGGATATCATAGGCAAGGATAGTCCCCGCAAAAGCGAGTGCTACGATAATTGCATACTTGGCTCCAACACCAAGACCCCACTGGACCACGAAGAAGGCGATTATGACGATAATGGTCTGGTGCAGGATGTATATCGGATATGCCCCTTCGGCGAAGTATTTGAGAAACCTGTTGGTGAAGTTCAGAAAGCGTCTTCCATAGGCTAGTAATGCGGGTATAAAGAACCAGGGAACGAATGCATTTCTATACGCATCCATAATACCGTCGGCCCATTCCGGGATATTTGCAGGCCACGAGTTCGTGGCGCTCATAACGATGAAGCCTGCCAGGGGCACGACTCCCAGGAGCAGCAGTATAAGCCTGTACCTGTCTATCTTGTCCATTAAACGCTGGTCGGACATCAGTATGAAGCCGAGGATAAAGAATGTAATATAAAACAGGGGATTCCCGCCGAGGACCCAGGGAAATTTGCTGATCAGTACTAGCAGTGCGGGAAATAACAGGAAAAGCACAGCGGGTTTCATCAATACAGTGGCTATCCGTTCGGTCCATCGTCGCCCTGCATCACGGTTGAAATAAAGGAAAAGAGGTAGTGCTATCAACGAATACACGAAAAGATGAAGAATGAACCACAGGTGTCCCACAGTGAGTCCTCCCAGAAAGAAACCATCCAAATCGGCAGTCTGCAGGTGGAAAAAGTTGGGGACCCAGGCGATGAAGGATTGGGAATAGCCCGAATGGTTGAGCAGTCCGAGATATGATATCGGGGGAATGAGCACCAGCGTCCCGAATATTAAAGGGATGAAAAGTCGCTTCAAGCGCTCCCTGATGTACTCAACACCGCTCCGTTTCTGTAACGCATAGTATGTAGAGGCGCCCGCCAGCAGGAAAAACAGGCTCATATGCCAGTGACCCACCGCCCAGACAAAGATATAGGTTAGTGCGGGACTCATTTGGTCATTCTTAATGTAAAAATCACTCCAGGGATGGAAAATACAGGCGGCATGGAAGAAGAAAAGGAGAAACACCGCCATCAAACGTAACCAGTCTATGTCATATCGCCTGTCTAGTTTGCCTGTAGATTGACCCACTTCCATGTTAGGAAGTGCAAATTCACTGGGTTCCTTCACTGCCGCAATAGTCTATCGATCCTTGAAAACATATTCAGTACATCCTTGATGAATCTTGTCGGAGACATGGTCACTCTTTGCGCAAGATACCGCTAAAATGACGCCACACTGGGAGGGCCATTCCTGCCATCTTAGCATATCCCTTGGTAGTCGGGGGGATCATGATATCTGATTTGTAGCAGGTCTGATGGATATATATGGCTTGAAAATCCTGAGGCTATCCCTGTCCCAAATTACTGGCGAGCCTTTTCCATGAGCTCCTGCCGGCGCCTTCTGTATTCGATTATAGGCCGGTCGGCTTGAAATAATTGCTCCCCAATTTGCAGGGCCGATGCCTTAGGTTGCTGCGTAACCACGACCCTTCTATCCTGATGGGTAATAATCAGGTTAAAGGGCGCAGATAAGCGCGTTATCAATTTCCCCAATACAGGTACACGCATGAACTTCTGATAGAACCGCAGATAGAGAATGGTATTCTCTTCGTTCACCGGAACGAAGGCAACCATAACTCGTACCTTCTCGCTAATATAGTTCTGCCAGAGGTTAGGGAAGATAAACTCCAGCTTGAAGTCTTTGACCGGATCCGGGGTGGGCATCCGCTCAGGTTTCAGAGGTCGAGTGCCATCTTCAAGCCGGTTATGAACAAAGACATAGAACATATCCCCGTCCAACCATTGAAATAACGGCCCGTCTACTATTGTGCGGTTGCCACGTCCGATTGTGTTGTAGTGGACAAAGGGAAGGTGGGCAGCATCAAGCTGGTTTTCGACGACCCGTGAGTAGTGGGCATTCCAGTGATCATAAGCCCGGCCATAGGATAGGCTGTCGTCAATATCTGCGAAGAACCGGGGAGGCTGCAGGTCTTCGGGAGGGTTTTCGCCCCACCAGATCCAGATAAAGCTGTGTTCCTCATAGGTGGGGTAGCTCAAGACCTGAAAGCGGTCAGGGACAGGAGTATTTCTACCATTGGCCGGTATGACCGTAACCTTTCCGCAGGAATCATATTCCAGCCCGTGAAAAGGACATTGGATATGGTCTCCGATTACCTTACCCTTGCTGAGCTGCACGCCCCGGTGGACACATTTATCGCGAAGGCAGTTCACCTTCCCGCGGTTATTCCGCCAGAAGACGAGCTTCTCTCCCATCCTGACCGCACCCACCGGTCTGTCTCCAATCTGGGTGGAGTCCATAACCACGTACCATTGCTTCGGAATCATACTAAGCCTCAGCCATAAAGCCTGCTGAAATACTAGGTAACTGGCGTTCTTTCCATGAACTCCAGTATATGGCGGGCTATTTCCTCGCCCTTTTCTTCTTGAAGAAAGTGACCGGCGTCCTTGATTGTAGTCTCCGTCTGGTTCTTGGCTGTGGGTATAAGAGAGCGGAAGAATTTGTCGCCGCCGCGCATAATAGGGTCTCTATCGGAAAACATGACCAGGGCCGGCTTGTCCCACTTCGACAGGACCTCCCGGGCGTGCTGCATTTCGGTGGCAGCGGGGTCGTCCGGACTAATCGGGACGAGGAGTGGCCACATGGCAGCCCCTGCTTTGTATCTGACATCGGGAAACGGTGCCTCATAACCAGCGACGATTTCCGCTGTAATCGTCTCAGCGTGGGCCATGCCGCCAAGTATGGATCGCCCGATCTGCATATCGGGATGGGTCTCGGCATACTTACGCCAGGCCAGGAAGGCTTCGCTCAGCCTTTCCTTACCTGTGGGCAGGAAGGTATTCATGATGACTAGCCTGGCGAAAAGCTCCGGCATATGAGCCACCGCAGCCAGACCAATCAACCCACCCCAGTCCTGCACCACCACTGTTATCTGCTTGAGATCCATGGCCTTGATGAAGCCCGTAAGCGTGTCCAGGTGCATGCTGAAGCTATACGCCTCCCGCTCGGTGAATTTGTCCGACCGTCCAAAGCCGATGAAGTCCATGGCTATGACACGGTGCCTTCTATGCATGGCGGCAATCATTTTGCGGTACAGGAACGACCATGAGGGCTCGCCATGCAAGCAGAGTATGGTCTCTCCCTTGCCTTCATCCACATAATGTATGCGCAGTCTGTTCACCTCGATGTAATGCGGGGCAAAAGGGAAATCGGGCAACCTGGAAAAACGCTCGTCTGGCGTACGGATGACCGGCATGTTTACATAGCTCCTGTTTTGATTATCGGGCTGCGGTGATGATATATAGCTATCCTGCGGTCTGTCAACCTGCTATGCCCGGACCGAGTCCGGTATTCCAGGAGCACAATGCCGGATTCGCAGGAGGCGTGATGAGTATGGTGTCCCCGGCAATCTTGACGCTTATAGTTGCCGGCAAGCGGCCAGCCTCTCAGTCTAGATGCTCCAGTGCTTTGGCAGCGGGCTGTCTTCCCAGCAGTACCATGCCGAAGCATTCAAACTTCTGCCCGGTCCTGGGGTCCATATCATGCCAGCGGGCCAGGAATTCCTCTTCTGTCATCCAGGTTCTTCGAAAAGACGCCGGATCCTCGAATATTATGATTCCCTCGCCATAGCCAATAACAATCACATAATGACCATGGTCGTAGTCAGCCTTCCAGTCCTCTAGTGTCATATACCTGTCCGTCCATGCCTGGACGACGACGATAACCGGGTGTTCCGCACCCAGATATTGCTTCACGGTGTTCAGAGAGACTCCATTGTCGCCGCCGACTTGAAAACCGTATTTCTGTGCCACGCTTATCATATTCCCCAAAGGAGTCCCATAGCGGTTGCATTGCAGCTCGGCCAGCAGCTCGTCTTCACGAACATCTACGCCGTAATAAGCCATAACCAACTGCAGTGCTTTGGCTCCGCAGTCATAATCAAAGGTTTGCCTTCCACTTGGTAGATCGATAACCACATGACCTCCCAGTCATCAGCACGGGGTGCTAATCGGATTCAGGCGCTTATTATACCATAGCTTGCGACGGTATTCACGGACATGATACCTGATTGATGCCCCGATATTCACTGACGGTCAGCCAACCAACGCCACAGAATTGCAGCGAAACGACCGTGCTCGTGAGCCGCATCCCCAACAAGCCGGGGCTGGCAATGACAGGGCAGGTTACTGCCACCCTTACAAACGTGGAAAGTGTCACGCATGTACTTTATGAGGTCAACTGCGCCGTAGCAGGTGATTCTGTAAAAAATGGCGGCAAAACAAGGTATAATAGCTGAAGGCCAGAACGACAAAGTGCTGATAGAATTACAGAGGAGGGTAAATGCGAGAGGTTATTTCATATCCCGGTGAGAATGGCTAGAGGGTAGTGGAGTGCCCGAGCCTGCCCGGCTGCGTTAGCCAGGAAAAGACAAAAAGCAGGCAATTAGAAATACCGAGGAAACAATAAGTTCCTGCATCGATTCCCTTGAAGAAGATAGAAATGACGGACAGTAATAAACTAGCGCAAGAATACGCAGCGTCTATTCCCTTTGACCGACGGCTATACCGCCAGGATATCGAGGGGAGCATCGCTCACGCCCGGATGCTGGCAAAGCAGAAGATAATCGCCGGGAGCGAGGCGGAGGCGATAGTCAAAGGGCTCAACTCCATCCGAAAGGGAATCGAGCGAGGGAAGTTTCAATTCAAGACCGAGCTGGAGGATATACATATGAACATCGAGGCAGGGTTGTTTGGCAAGATAGGCGACGTGGCAGGCAGGCTTCATACCGCCCGTTCCCGGAACGACCAGATAGCCCTGGACCTGCGCCTCTTCGTCAAGGAGGAAATCGGGAAGACCATTGACAAGATAAAGGCTTTGCAAGCGGCGCTGGTGGAGCTAGCCGAGGCGAATAAAGATATCATTATGCCCGGCTACACTCACCTGCAGCAAGCCCAGCCTATCTTACTGGCACACCACGTGCTGGCTTATTTCGAGATGTTTCAGCGGGACAAGGAAAGATTTGTACATTGCCTGGGACGCACCGATGTACTGCCCCTGGGCAGCGGCGCCCTGGCCGGTGTTCCCTATCCCGTAGACAGGGGTTTCGTGGCACGGCAGCTGGGCTTCAGCAAGGTGAGCAACAATAGCCTGGACGCCGTTTCCGACAGGGACTTCGTCATAGAATACGAAGCGGCGGCAGCCATCGCCATGATGCACCTTTCCAGGCTAGCTGAGGAGCTTATCCTGTGGTCATCGAGCGAGTTCGGCTTCATAGAGATTGGCGAAGCCTTTACCACGGGCAGCAGCATAATGCCCCAGAAGAAGAACCCCGATGCGGCCGAGCTGGCCAGAGGGAAGACCGGGAGGGTGTATGGCCACCTCATGGGCATGTTGACCACTATGAAATCTCTGCCCTTAGCCTATAACCGGGATATGCAGGAGGACAAGGAAGGGCTTTTCGATACCGTGGACACGCTGCACGCCAGCCTGGAGGTATCCGCGGGGATGGTAAGAACGATTAAGGTGAACACCGAGCGTATCTCTCAGGCGATGAAATCAGACTATATGTTGGCAACCGACCTAGCCGACTATCTGGTGCAGAAAGGCCTGCCATTTCGGGGAGCCCACGCAGTGGTAGCGAAACTTAGCGAATATGCCATGAGCAAAGGCAAGAACTTCCGGGAACTGGGCCGGAAGGAATACCGCAGATTTTCCCCGCTCTTCGGCGGCGATGTCTATAAGATAACTCTGGAATCATCGGTAGCCGCCCGGAATGTGGCCGGCGGCACCTCCCCTCAACAAGTAGAGAAGGCACTCAGGAGAGCCAGGAGGCTAATTTAGGAATGATTAAGCTGGCGCCCTCAATTCTTTCTGCTGATTTTGCCCGCCTGGGCGAGCAGATTCAGGAGGCTGCCGAGGCCGGAGCTGATTATATCCACGTAGACGTCATGGATGGGCATTTCGTGCCCAATATCACCATCGGGGCTCCCGTGGTGTCTTCAATTCGTCCGGTGACTACTCTGCCGCTGGATATCCACCTGATGATAGAACACCCGGAGCGATACATCTCCGCCTTCGTTAACGCCGGCGCCGATATTCTCACCGTGCATGTAGAAGCCTCTCCCCACGTCCAGGCCACGATCCGGTTGATAAAGGAGCTGGGGGCCAGGGCTGGAGTATCCATCAATCCGCCTACTCCCCTGGGCCTAGTGGAGGAATTTCTGCCTCATGTGGACCTGGTCCTCGTTATGAGTGTTAATCCGGGGTTCGGCGGACAATCCTTCATACCGGAGACACTGCCCAGGATAGCGAATATACGCAAGATGCTTGATGATAGGGGGCTGCGTCCCGAGCTCGAGGTGGACGGAGGGATTAATGCGGACAATGCACCGGATATAGTTGAAGCGGGCGCCGATGTCCTGGTGGCGGGAAACAGCATATTCAGGGCTCACGAGGGGATAGGAGTAGCGATGCACAGGCTGAGGGAAGCAGCAACATAGAAAGTCAAAATTACAACTCAAAATGTGAATTTTTGGCAGCTCGAAGTTGAAGAAATCTTAAACGATGTCAACAGTCAAAATGTAAAATTTGCGCAAGCCCAAATGTCAAAATGGAAATGACAACTGAAGTTCAAAATCCCAATGGCGGAGAGAAATGAACGATATTCTCATTAGAACACCCACGAAATCTGATTTGCTGGCGATTGGAAAATTGCTGGCAGACCTCACCAATGTCCTGGATAATACCGAGGGCATTGACATTGGAATTGCCCTCAAAACCTGCGAACGCCTCGTGAGTGATGCTAACTCACATTTTCTGGTCGCAGCAACTGAGGGGATTCCGATTGGATTCATCAACTTCACGGTCCGGCAGACGATTCTGCATCGAAGCCCATCCGCGATGATTGACGAACTTGTTGTGGCAAAAGAATATCACGGGAAAGGGATTGGCGAGCAGTTGGTGCTGGCTGCTATCGACAGATGTAGGCAACTTGGGTGTTGTGAAGTCGAAGTGAGCACTGAGAAGACAAACGTTAAGGCAAGAAAGTTCTACAAGAAGTGCGGATTTGAGGAAAGAGGGATGCTTCTTGAAGTGGATTTGTAGTTGACATGAGGAGTGCGGCCGACGTACCCTAACGAAGTCTCTTAGATTGCCGCGCCCCGACAAGTCGGGGCTGGCAATGGCACTCAAGATATTAAATCCTAAATCCTAAGGACGAAATCCTGAACGATATCAAATCACAAAATGCCAATGGTCAAGACAGTTTAGAGCTCTGAATCTAGATATTTGGATTTGCTTGGAGCTTAGAAATTAGTAGTTAGAATTTAGCCGGTGGGGTTGATCTAGCGGGCCACTTTATAGTGGGTGCGGAGGCACCTGGTGCAGATGTTGACTTTTCTTTTCCTTCCTTCTACTATAATCGTGGCCCGTTGGATATTAGGCAGCCAGCGTCGGTGGGTATGCTGTTTGGAATGGCTTACGCTATGTCCGAACGTAGCGCTTTTGCCGCAAATTTCGCACTTCATAGAAATTTCTCTTTCTGTTAAATTTGCGTAATGATAGCACAATTATCAGCCCGGGTGAAGAGGCGGGATGAAAGGTGATTTAGCCGACGGTCAAACCCTGAAGGAAATGTTTGCTTCAGGAACTGCCTGGCTGGGCAAGAGCGCCCCTGACATCAATGCTATAAACGTTTTCCCCGTTCCCGATGGCGATACCGGGACAAACATGGTGTTGACTATGCAGTTTGCCCTGGAAGAGGTCAAGTCCAACTCGGATAGCCAGGCTTCTTCAGTAGCCAAACTGCTGGCTCGCGGTGCTTTGATGGGGGCGCGCGGCAATTCCGGAGTCATCCTGTCTCAATTCTTTGGGGGCCTAGCGAAAGGGCTACAGGGCAAGACCAGTTTCAACGGTGGGGACTTTGCCAGAGCCCTGGCCGCGGCATCACAAACTGCTTACAAAGGTATCGCCAATCCTGTCGAGGGGACTATCCTGACCGTACTCAAAGATGCATCTAAGGCTGCCAAAGAGGCAGTAAAAGACAGTGATGCCCTAGTTTCGGTATTGGAGGCGGCGGTAAAATCGGCTGAAGAGTCAGTGGCGCGGACGCCCAGCTTATTGCCGGCATTAAGGGACGCGGGAGTGGTGGATGCCGGTGGGCAGGGCTTGTACGTCTTGCTGGACGGCGCCCTGCAATTCCTCAAGGGAGAGTCCCACAAGATGCAGTATCGGAGGCCTCGCCTGGTTGTTGCCGAGACAGCATTGGTTCCCAGGGTAGCCCACATGCCCTCCCACCTGGAAACGCCTTATGGGTATTGTACAAATTTTGTCCTGGAGGGGCAGAATCTTGATTCGGACAAAATCGAAAAAGACCTCAAAAAGAGGGGGCAATCTTTGATAGTCACCGGCGACGACACTCTGGTCAGAGTTCATATTCATAGCTTAGAGCCAGGTGAAATCCTGAAATATGCCGTAAGGCTGGGCAAGCTACATGAGATAACTATCAATAACATGGATGACCAGTATGCGGAATTCATCAAGATGCAGAGGGAAAGAATACCTCAGGTGGATATCGCCATCGTAACAGTGGCCACCGGAGACGGGTTTTTCGAGCTGCTTAATAGTCTGGGTAACATAATCATCGTCCCCGGCGGTCAAACGATGAATCCCAGCGTCCATGAGCTCTTACAAGCTGTGGAATCGGCACCTTCAGACAATATTATTCTACTACCCAATAACAAGAACATCGTGTCGGCTGCTTCTCAGGTCCGGTCCTTAACCTCCAAGAATTTGAAGGTGATCCCCACCAGGAATATCGCTCAAGGCATAGCGGCATTTCTGGCCTTTGGTTATGACCTGAATCTGGAGCAGAATGCCAGAGCTATGGAGCAAGCGATAGGTAGAGTAAAGAGTATAGAGGTTACCAGAGCAGTGCGTGCCACCCGCCTTAACGGCCTGGAGATTAAAAAGGGGCACTTCATTGCCATTCTGAACGATGAAGATTTGATAGCCAGCGCTGATAGAATAGGGGTTGTTACCCTCGACGCTCTAGGCAAAGCCGGAGCCGACAAGGCCGTGATAATCACCCTCTATTACGGTGCGGAAATCAAGGGTGCTGAAGCTCAAGAGACAGCTAAGGAAATCCGTGACCGGTACCGAGCCGAGGTCGAGGTAGTTTACGGCGGCCAGCCTCATTATGATTACATAGTTTCCCTGGAATAACGTTTGTGGCAAAGTCGCGAGTAAGAGGAATTTCCAGTTGAGGAAGAGCCATGGCGAGGCTGAAGAAATCGCCCGAAGCAATCTCGGTGGGGGCAGGGGATTCCCACGCCTCGACAGGTCGGGGCTCGCAATGACAAGAAGCCTTGTACTCGATGAATGGAGCTTTGGCAGAGGTAAGGAATAATGGTCAAAGTTGTAACTGATAGCTGCTCTGATATTACCCCAGAGTTGGCCCGGGAGTTGGCGATTACTGTAGTACCGCTGTACGTCCAGTTCGGCAACGAGACCTACCGGGATAATGTTGACCTGAGTACCGAGGAGTTCTATCAGAAGTTGAAGACAAGTAAGATTCACCCCACCACATCAACCGCTCCCCCAGCTGATTTTGCCCGCATTTTCGCCAAATTGGCACAAGAGGCAAAGGAAATCCTGACCATAACTCTTTCGGAAAAGTTCAGCGCCACTTATGCGGCGGCGCTCCAGGGCAGAGCTATGGTTAAGAATGATTGCCGCATTGAAGTCATTGACTCTCAGGCGGGAGCAGGCGCACAGATGCTATTGGTCATTTCAGCGGCTAAGATGGCTCAGGCAGGGGCTAATCTGGAGCAAATTGCTGACTGGATGAAGAGAGCGATTTCCAGGGTTCACATCCTTATGAGCTTCGATACATTGGAATACCTGAGAAGAGGCGGGCGCATTGGTAAGGCGCAGGCTCTCCTGGGCAGCCTGTTGAAGGTGAATCCTGTCGCGGGGCTAAAAGATGGGGCAGCCTTTCCTATCGCCCGTCCCCGTAACCGGGCCCGAGCCATGGATTTCCTGGTAGATTTTGTCAGGGGTTTCAGCCGCATAGAGGCCGCAGCTATTGAGGATGCCACTACTCCCGATGATTTACAGGCATTAGCCGACCGATTTAGGGACGTCATCCCTCCAGAAAATCTGTATCGGTCAAAGGTCACCCCAGTGGTCGGGACTCACGTTGGCCCTCATGTCCTGGCTGTGGCCGTCCTCGAAGCAGAACAAAAGTGACAGGCATTGATTCACTACGAAATGTCCTTGATCTGGAACGCCGGAAGGGTTACACCGATAGAGCAGTAATCGGCGGGCTGGACAAGTATCTTCACAACCAAGCCGGACAGATCAGGCAGAGTATCAATGACCCGCACCTCTTAAGGACCTTCGATGGACTTAAACTGGCCAGGTCCAGGTACGGCTCTTACGGTATGGATGAGCGCAAAAGATTGGTAGCAGACATTTTTGGCTGGTTGGACGCTCTGGAAAAGGCGACCAAAAGCCATCAGCAGTCAGTAGTCAGTAGTCAAAGGGCGGCAGCTAGACCTCGCCAGAAGCGAAGAGAAGGCCTGGACTCACCTATAACTGTTATCAAGGGCATCTCGGCCAGCGTAGATAAGAAATTTGCCAAGCTCAATGTCCGGACAATGCGCGATTTGCTCTATTTCTTCCCCAGGCGCTATGTCGATTACAGCCAGAAGAAACCTATCTCGGAACTTATACAGGGGGAAGAACAGACTACCGTAGGCACGATCTGGCAAGCCAGGGTGGCTACTCTGGGCAACCGGCAAGGCACAGAGGCAATAGTCGGCGACGAGACCGGAAACATCAGAGCGGTCTGGTTCAATCAACCTTACCTAGCAAGAAGCTTTCGCACTAACGCCCGGATAGTAATCAGCGGTACTGTCAGCCTGTTCAAAGGGCACAAGGTGTTCGAGTCCCCGGAGTGGGAATTGCTGGGAGACAAAGAACTGATTCACACGGGGCGACTGGTCCCCGTCTATCCGCTTACCCAAGGATTATATCCCCGGCAAGTAAGGAAATGGACCAAGGAGACTGTTGACGGCTATGTCTGGCAATTGAGTGATTTTCTGCCCCCGGAGATTAAGACCCGCTGCCAGTTACTAGACCTGCCCGCGGCCGTCGCCCAAATTCATTACCCTGATGACCAGTCAATGGCAGGAAGGGCAAGAGGAAGATTATCCTTCGATGAGCTATTTCTTCTTCAATTAGGCGTGCTGGCTAAGAAGAGGGACTGGCAGGAGAGTCAGCCGGGTAATGCCTTTAGTATAGACCAAGGAGTCATTGACAGATTCTTGCAGCACCTGCCTTTCACCCTGACCGGGGCACAGGAGCGCGTGCTGCAGGAAATCTTGGACGACCTCAAGAAAACAAAAGCTATGTCACGTCTTCTTCAAGGAGAGGTCGGCAGCGGCAAGACCGTGATTGCGACCTTGGCTCTGCTGATAGCGGCAGCCAACGGTTACCAAGGGGCGTTAATGGCGCCCACCGAGGTCCTGGCTGAGCAGCACTACAGCAATATCTGTAACTATCTGTCCCAGGTTAGCAGCGGGGAATCTTCTTCTGAGCCGGCCGAAGGCACTATCAGGCGCTACACATCATTTCTCTCCAGACCACTGACCATCGCTTTGCTCATCGGGAGCCTCAGCAACAGCGAGAAAGAAAGCCTGCACGACGCGATCAAGCAGGGCAAAGTGGACATTGTTGTCGGCACACATGCCCTTATTCAAAAAGAAGTCCAATTCAAAAAACTAGGACTCGCGGTGATAGACGAACAACACCGGTTTGGCGTATTGCAGCGCTCTGCTTTGAGGCAGAAGGGGTTTAACCCTCACGTCCTAGTGATGACAGCCACACCTATTCCCCGGACGATGGCGCTGACGCTCTATGGAGACCTGGACCTTTCGGCTATTGATGAGTTACCCCCAGGACGGCAGGTTGTGAAAACAAGGTGCCTGGAGCCACAGGACAGGGAGAAGGCTCATACCTTCCTCCATCGCCAGGTCAGGAACGGCCGCCAAGCTTTCATCATCTGCCCCCTCATTGAGGAATCAGAAATATTGGAGGCAAGAGCTGCCACAACTGAATATGAGCGGCTATCACGGGAGGTCTTCCCGGATTTAAGATTGGGACTTCTCCATGGTCAAATGCCTGGTCCCGACAAGGAAAAGGTAATGCGCCATTTTCGAAGCGGGGAGCTGGACATTCTGGTATCAACCTCGGTAGTGGAGGTGGGCATTGATGTACCTAGAGCTTCGGTCATGATAGTAGAGGGTGCTGAACGCTTTGGTTTATCCCAGCTCCACCAATTCAGGGGACGCGTGGGGCGAGACAAAGAACAGGGCTATTGCCTGCTTATACCGGAAAAGCTTTCACCGGAAGCCAGGGAGCGTCTCCGGCTGATGGAGAGGGTCCACAACGGCTTCGCCTTGGCTGAGAAAGACCTTGAGCTGCGAGGCCCGGGAGAATTTTTCGGCACCCACCAGAGCGGCTTACCCGACCTCAAACTTGCCAAACTGACCGACTTGCGCAGTCTAGAGTTGGCGCGGCGGGAGGCAATGACTCTTTTCCAAAAAGATCCCAATTTGAAGGAGTCCAAACATCAACCTTTGCGTCAACAGTTGGGTCGGGTATGGGCCAAAGGCGCTGAGTGGAGCTAACTCCACGCGAATCTTGCGATTTCAGTAGTAAACCGTTAAATTTAGCATCAAATTCATTACAGTTAATTTAGTCATGCTTAAGCAAGAACTAGCCAAATGTTTGCAGCAAGCCGTATTGAAGGCACAGCAAGAAGGTGCCCTGGCTGTAGCCGCCCTGCCCGAGGTGCTCATAGAACATCCTCAAAATCCCGAACACGGAGATTTTGCCTCAGGCCTTCCTTTGAGGATGGCCCGGGCTATGAGGATGTCCCCTTTGGCCATAGCGGAGAAAGTCTATGCCCATATGGTGCCTCCATCCCAGGTTGACAAGGTCTGGATTGCTCCTCCGGGCTTCATCAACTTCACCTTACGGGACGATTGGCTGAGTACGGAGGTGAAATCGATCCTGGCTGCGGGCGAGTCGTACGGGGATATCGAACTGGGCAATGATGCGCGGATCCAGCTGGAATTTGTCAGTGTCAACCCCACCGGACCACTTCATGTGGGCCATGGCCGTGGCGCTGTTCTAGGCAGCACTTTAGCTAATGTCCTCACTGCCGCGGGCTATGCTACGGAAAGAGAATACTACATAAATGATATGGGCACCCAGATAACTAACTTTGGGCGTTCCCTCTATGCTCGCTACCAGCAATGTCTGGGCAAAGAAGCGGCCATACCTCCAGACGGCTACCACGGCAATTACATGATTGAGCTGGCCAAAGAGATAATTGAGGAGCAGGGTGATGGGTTTCTATCCTTGTCCGACGGCGAGGCAGTTTCCCAGCTAGCAGAGATGGGGGTCGCCAAGATGCTGCAGACAATCAAGCACCACCTCGAGCTATTGAATGTTGTTTTTGACCATTGGTTCTCAGAAACAAGCCTTTACAAGGGCGGGCAATATGACCGGGTTATGGAACTGCTGCAGGGCGGGGGCTATATTGCCAGGAAGGAAAACGCCACCTGGTTCGAGTCCAGTTCCCTAGGCGAAGACAAGGACAATGTCCTGGTGCGCAGCGATGGTTCTCCCACCTATTTTGCCTCGGATGTCGCCTACCATTACAACAAGTTTGTAGGGCGGAAGTTCGACCGGGTGATCGATATCTGGGGAGCTGACCACCAGGGGCATGTCCCTCGAATGAAAGCGGTGCTCAAAGCCTTAGGATGCGACCCGGAGCAGCTTAAGGTGATAATCTGCCAGCTAGTTACCCTGCGACGCCGGGAGGAAATAGTCAAGGTATCCAAGCGCAGTGGCGATATTGTCACTCTGCAAGAGGTGATAGAAGAGGTAGGCCCGGATGCCTGCCGCTTCATATTTCTTTCCCGCTCCGCTGATAGTCAGATGGATTTCGATATTGAACTGGCTAAGAGACAATCGGCAGATAATCCTGTGTATTATGTCCAATATGCGCACGCCCGGATTGCCAGCATACTGCGTCTGGCGGAGCAGCGGGAAATAGACTACAGTCAGGGTGATGTTTCTCTGCTCACCACCGAGCCAGAGTTGACCCTGATTCGCCGCTTAATTCTCCTCCCCGAAATAGTGGAACGGGTGGCAGTTAGTCTCGAACCTCACCATCTGCCTTACTATGCCCTGGATTTAGCCACCGTGTTTCACAGCTTCTACAAGCAGTGTCGGGTTGTCTCCGAAGATGAAGCTCTGACTGGGGCCCGCCTCAAGCTGGTCAAGGCAACTCAGATTGTCCTGGCCAAAGTCCTTCGCCTGATGGGCATGACCGCTCCGGAAAAGATGTGATCTATTCCTCTCGAGGACTTGCCCCAACGAGGAGATATCCCCATATTTGCCCGGGAAGGATTAAATCCACCACAGCGTTACGTTGATTGTGCAGCGGAACAGTCCTATTGCCCGGAGCAGTTGTCCGCAGATATGGTAACGTAGGAGATCCGGCATTTACGGAAAGGCCTGAGTATGATACTGTTCGATCCTCACAGACAAAGCAGGTAAGGGATGACAGCTACGCATATACTGGGGTTTCTGGGGATTCTTTTCATTATTGGATTCATAGGGGATTACCTTTTCAAGAGAATAGGTTTTCCCGACATAATAGTGCTACTCGGTTTAGGTTACGTGGCAGGGCCTCTCTTACGCGTTGTAGATCCGGCTTGGGTAGCCCCGGCAACGCCGGTGATAGCCAACCTATCTCTGGTCATCATTCTGTTTAACGGTGGTCTAGGCCTGGAGTTTTCCCAAGCTCGAGCCAGCGCGCCCAGGGCAATAGCACTGGCGTTGCTGGGCATCGGGGCCAGCATGATCGCGGCGGCGACCTTCGTTTACTACGTTCTGGACTGGGAATTACTGGATAGCGTATTGCTGGGAGCCATCGTGGGTGGAACCAGTCCTGCTATTGTAATGCCTCTTATGGGACGGGCCAAAGTCCCTGCTGAGATCTCATCCCTACTAAATATAGAATCCGCTATAAACGGCGCCCTGGTGATTGTGATTGCCCTGGTTATCCTGGAAGTCATGACTGTTGGGTCAACCGGGAATATAGGTCCTGCAATTGCTAAAGCTATTGGCTTGCGCTTCCTTATAGGATTAGGAATTGGCGGCGCTGCCGGATTTGCCTGGCTGTGGGTGCTAACGTTCATAGAAGGCGAGCTATACGATGATATCTTGACCCTAGCTGTCCTTTTCTTACTTTATCTCGCCGTGGAGACTCTGGGAGGCAGCGGAGTCATTTTCGCTCTCGTTTTTGGTTTAATCCTGGGAAACGGCATGGATTTTGCCAGATTTCTGCGCACTAAGAGGACTATCGAGATCCACAATACCATGATGAGATTCCACTCTCAAATATACTTCATAGTCAAGACATTCTTCTTCGCTTACTTGGGACTGATGATAACCTTTGACGACCCCAACGTGATTGTACCGAGCATCATCTTGTCCTTGGTTCTATTAGCGGTGAGATGCATAGTAGTCCCTGCTATTTCCATAGGTAGGAGGAAATTGCTTGCCAAAACGGGAATACTAGCTACAATGCTGCCACGAGGTCTATCCACCGCCGTGGTAGCTGAAATAGTTGTCTCCTCGGGCATTCCCAATGCCCGGCTCTATCCCGAGATAGCGATAGTTGTTATCGTAGCTACTGTCATAATCTCAGCTTTAGGCATTCCCCTCTTTGCCAAGAAATCATCGCATGAGACTAGCGGGACTAAGGAAGAATGTGCGACATCAAATTCACCTTGAGCTAACCCCAGGCGTTACTTCATTGTCCTTCACCTTACTATGCCCTGGATTTAGCCACCGTGTTTCATAGCTTCTATAGGTAGTGCCCAGTTGTTTCTAAAGATGAGGCGCTAACCAGGGCGCGCCTCAAGCTGGTCAAGGCAACTCAGATTGTCCTGGCTAAAGTCCTTCGCCTGACGGGAATGATCGCTCCGGAAAAGATGTGAAGAAGGCAGCATTACCAAGAGCAAATAATGACTGACACCGCCATGAAACTAAGAGAAACCTGCCCCCAACGGAGTTAGCTCTTCCTGAATGCTTGACGCTGAGGCTCACGCTAAGAGTAATGTATTATCTACTATGCCTCAGTCTCTCGGTTTTACTACCAAAACGGGCAGCCCCGACTCTCTGAGCACAAAATCGGCTACGCTACCAAATACTGCCCGCCCCAGGCCGCTTTGCCCGTGTGTGGCTATTGTAATCAGATTTACGTCGTTTCCATCAGCATAGCTCAGTATTGCCTCGCCGGCTCTCCCTAACATCGTCACAGTCTCTACCTGCACACCCTTTTCACGTAACGGTGTGGCGACTTCCTCCAGATAGTCTCTAGCTCTGTTCAACTCCCTTTTTGCGTCTTCAAAAATGGCATCAGTCTGTATAGGCGTAGGTGCCGTGCCAGGGATACCCGGGCTAAAGACTACAGGTTCGGGAACTACTCGGAGAAGCACAAGCTTCCCCCCAAAGCCAAGTGCCTCCTCCGTAGCATAAGGCATGATTTGTTCAGCAAGCTTAGAGCCATCCAGACATGTTAGAATCTTCTTGAATAGTTGATCCTTCGCTGGTGCCTGTGTCGTCGTTTCCCGGGGCCTGATAATAAGAATTGGCAACCCCGACTTCCTGAGCACAAAGTCGGCTACGCTACCGAACACTACCCGCCCCAAGCCACTGCGTCCATGTGTAGCCATAGCGACAAGCTCAATACTGCGCTGGTCAGCATAAGTCAATATTGCCTGCCCTACTGTACCTTTTGTTGTGGCGCAGTGCACATCTATTCCATCCTTGCGTAGCAATGCCGCGGTGTTTTCAAGATAGACTGGAGCTTCAAGCTTCTCTGACCCCATCCCTTCGTGTTCCTTATCAGCCTTCTCAAGCACGTTTAAGAGGTGAACCTCGCTACTGAACCGTGAAGCCTGTTCTTTCGCATAGGGTAAGATTTGTTCGGCAAGCTGGGAGCCATCCAGGCAAACGAGAATTCTCTGGAACATATCAGCCTCCTCTTTAGAAGTTATGCAAAAAACTCGACCCTTTCTGACTGGGATTATTTTCCCTTCTTCAGCCGCCAACAAATCACCCCACAGCTCAGCCCTTTCCACCTTCGATCCATTGGGAAGCAATAACCCGCCGCTTCTGAGCAGGATTATATGCCACCCGTGTTTCCCTTACAAGTCGGCCAGCCCATTTCCTTTTTACCATCATTCAGACATGGATTCCCGCCTGGTCCATCAGCGGATTCCCAAAATCCACTATCTCCATATTCTGAGGCAAGCCTGATTTCTCTCATACTATCTAAGCCGCAATTGAATCTGTGACGGAGTTCTATGGCCTCTCTTACTTCGCACGTGGTGATGGATGATATAATTCTAAAACCCAAAGAACAGAAGAGACAGGATACTGATAGAACAAATATTGCCGACAAACGAGAGAGGAAATGAAGGTGACCAGCAAATCAACGTATTTGAGGTTGTTCGAAGACCTGAGCGCCGGCAGCGTAACCGAATTGGTGGCAACAATACCTGGCGCTCGAATGACCTAATGCAGCATGTTGCGGGTGTGTGCCGGCATTCGGCAGAATTGTCCTATCTTTTGGCACAGCAGCATAAGGCAGCGAAGGAGTCTACCCCTGACCTGATATCTTCAGCGCCCAAGGGCAAGTGAAAGGTAGACTTATACGGGCAGGCTCCCAGCGACCACCCCGGATTTGCTGCCTCCTTGGCGAAGGCTGGTATCAAACCAATCCCGGTTAACGCCGACAACATGTTGGCTGTCATAGAAGTAGTTTCAAAAGCCGGGCAGTAGCTGGCATATGGGCAGGAAGAGAAGGGACATGGAAGTAATCTAGTTCGAGTTAGATGATTGGGAACGCGAGATGTCGGATAGGATAAGAAACGGGCATGACTTACTGCTGACAGGTAAACCTCTCAATAGTCAGGTATACGAGGAATTCTTGGATGCGGATGCAATTTCGGCTAATATTAGCAACGTGAATATCCCCACATGAATAGGCTAGCTGCCGAGATGGTCGGAATGGACAATGATTTTGCATTACTGATACTGATCTTGGGGGGCATCCTCGTAATAACCAATCTGATGCGGGGAGGGCTAAAGCGTGTCATGATGCCTTCCCTAGCAGGGTTCATCGTCTTGGGGATCATCATTCGTATGGTTGACTCAAAGGCTGGATTCTTAACGGGGGAATTTCTCGGTGTCTTTGATTTCTTGGCCGAAGTCGGCGTGATTTTTCTTCTCTTTCGGGTCGGACTGGAGAGCAATCTATCAGGACTCAGGCGCCAGCTTAAGCAAGCCAGCATCATCTGGCTAGTCAATATTGTTTTCAGCGGAATCCTCGGCTATGTAATAGCCTACCTCGTGTTCGGGCTAACTCTAATCCAGAGCTTATTCATAGCTATTGCACTAACTGCTACCAGTGTGGCCATTTCGGTAGGGGTATGGCATGAAGCCAGAGCTATAAAATCCCGTACTGGGCAATTGCTGGTCGATATAGCTGAGATGGACGACATCTCTGGTATATTCCTCATGACTATATTATTCTCTATCGCCCCGGTTCTGAAAGAAAGCGCGCAGGTTTCTCTATTACCAACTATTTCTGTATTGGCAGGCATCTCTCTAGCTAAGTTCATCGGTTTCAGTACAGCTTGTATAGCTTTCTCTCGATTTGCTGAACAACACCTTACCGGGTTTTTCAAAAGGCTACTACCAATTCCAGGTCAGACTGTAGCTCTGGCCGGATTTGCTCTTATCATTGCGGCTTTGGCTGGATTGATTGGCTTTTCTATGGCAATCGGCGCTTTCTTTGCCGGACTGGTTTTCAGCCGTGATCCGCAGGCAATTAAACTAGAAACCCCATTTAGTGTCCTGCATGACTTCATTGCCCCATTTTTCTTCATTAACATTGGTTTGCTCATTGACCCTAGCACACTTAACGCAATGGCACCAATGCTGCCTGTCCTACTAGGCATAGCTATCCTTGGGAAAGTAGTCGGGACCAGCGGTCCAGCCTTGCTTACAAGCAATTGGACCACGGCACTGTTGCTTGGCGTCAGTATGGTACCACGAGCAGAAATCACCATGGTAATAATGCACAGGGGGCTCAATCTAGGAGAATGGGCAGTACCCAAGGAGGTTTTCTCCAGCATGGCACTGATGTCCCTGATTACAGCGATTATAGTCCCGATTCTCTTACATATAATGCTGAAACGCTGGCATCCAAGGAAGGAGTGATAGCAGAAATGGACAAAATGCAGGTTAGTCTGCGAGATATCGATGCCGTGGTTTTCGACATGGACGGCGTGATAACCGACACCGCGACTATTCATGCTGCTGCCTGGAGGCAGATGTTCGATGAATACCTTCAGCGACGGGCTGAGCGCCATGATGAGCCGTTCCGGCCATTTGACATCAGTTCTGATTATCGCCGCTATGTCGATGGCAAGCCCCGATATGATGGGGTCAAAAGTTTTCTGGAGTCTCGTGGCATTTCGCTCCCATACGGGACTCGAGGGAACAAGCCAGACCAGGAGACCATATGCGGGCTGGGCAATCGGAAGAATCAGTATTACCTCCGGCGCCTGAGGAACGCAGGCGCAAAGGTTTACGAAACCTCCCTTACATTCATAAAGGAGCTAAGGTCAAGCGGCATTCGCACAGCGGTTATATCGGCAAGCCGCAATGCTGAGGAAGTGCTGGAGACAGCCGATATACAAGGGCTCTTCGATACCAAGGTTGACGGGGTCGACTCTGACAGACTTCGACTGCAGGGAAAACCTGACCCGGCAATCTTCCTGGAGGCAGCCAAACGGCTCTTGGTCAGGCCGGAGAAGGCGGTCATCGTGGAAGATTCGCTGGCCGGTGTCGAGGCCGGACGCCGGGGTAAGTTCCGATTGGTTATCGGGGTAGACCGGGCGCACCAAGGCGAAGAACTGAGGAAACGAGGCGCCGACGTTGTGGTACAGGACCTGTCCCAGATTGAAATTCGCCAGAGTGGCTCGGGGCAGTCAACCAAGGCGCGCCAGACCGTAGGAAGCTTGCCATCGGCACTTGACAAAAAAGATGAGATCCTCGAGCGGCTGCGGGGAAGAACAGCTGCTATTTTCCTTGATTATGACGGCACGCTAACAGCAATTGTTGAAGACCCAAAGAAGGCAACGCTTCCTGATAAGACCAGGAAGGTGATCAAACGGCTGGCAGAACATTATTCAGTGGCCATCATCAGTGGTCGCGACCTAGCTGATGTGCAAAATATGGTTGGCATTAGCGACATCGCCTATGCTGGCAGTCACGGCTTTGATATCACGGGACCAGGTGGCAAATATCGAAACCAAGAGACAGGCAAACGTTTCTTGCCCATACTGGAGCGTGCTGAAGGGAAATTACGTAAGGCCATAAGAGACATACCGGGAGCAAGAATTGAACACAAGCGATTTGCGGTCGCAGTCCACTACCGTCAGGTTGAGAGTGCTAATATCAATACGCTGAAGCAGCGATTCGATGACATATCATCACATTATCCAGAATTACGAAAGTCCACCGGCAAGAAAGTCATTGAGCTAAGGCCAAATATTGACTGGGACAAAGGCAAAGCCATGCTTCACATGCTTGAGGCACTATATACTAACAGCAGCCGAATCCTGCCTGTCTACATTGGTGATGATATTACCGACGAAGATGCATTTCGCGCCATCAGTGCCCGGGGCATTGGTGTGGTCGTTGGCAGCGAAAAACGCCGCACTGCAGCTCACTACGCGCTGCGCGACCCTGTGGAGGTGGCGAAATTCCTCCGGTGTCTGGCAACATATGCCGAGAGACGGGTCCCGAGAGGCATCTGGATGATGGCTTATGAGGATTTCAACCCGCAGCAAGAGAGACTGCGTGAGGCACTATGCACACTGGGCAATGGCTACCTTGCCACGAGGGGTGCTGCTCCCGAATCAAGGGCCGACGATATTCATTATCCGGGGACTTATGTAACCGGCTGTTACAACCGCCTCCGCACCAAGATTGCTGGGCAGACCGTCGAGAATGAAAGTCTAGTGAATGCCCCCAACTGGCTGCCCCTTACCTTCCGCATTGGGGATGGAGACTGGTTTGATATAGAGAAAGCCTCTATCCTGGAATATCGCCAGGAACTTGACCTGCACCAAGGGCTGCTCAGTCGGCTGGTCCGCTTTGCTGACGGGCGAGGTCGGCAGACAAGGCTGTTCCAGCGCCGTTTTGTCAGCATGGCTGACCCACACCTGGCCGGTCAAGAGATGACCATAACCGGCGAGAACTGGTCGGACAGTCTGTCTATCCGCTCGGCTCTCGATGGATCGGTAACCAACAGCGGCGTTGAGCGTTACCGGGGGCTAAGCAACCGGCATCTCCAGCCGGTTACAGCTCAAGCAATCGATGGTGAAACGATTTGTCTCCAGATGGAGGCGAGCCAGTCTCGTATCCGCATCTCGGAGGCAGCACGCACCAGGCTATACCACGAAGGCAAGCAGATCGTTATGCGGCCTCATGTAATACAAGAACCCTGTTACATCGGTCAAGAGTTCAACGTAGGCTTGGAGCAGGGCAAGGCGGTGACTGTTGAAAAGATAGTATCTTTGTACACTTCAAGAGACCCTGCCATCTCCGAAAGCAGTCTCCAGGCATGCAAGGAAGCAAAACGTGCCGCTGATTTTGATGACCTGCTGAACCGCCACATCCTTAGCTGGGACCATCTCTGGAGGCGTTGTTGTATTGACATCAAGGACGGCAACCGCGCCGCGCTGGTTCTTAACCTGCATATCTTTCACCTGCTGCAAACCGTATCACCGCATACCATTGCGCGCGATGCTGGCGTTCCAGCACGGGGGCTGCACGGTGAGGCATATCGTGGACACATCTTCTGGGACGAATTGTTTATCTTTCCTTTTCTCAATCTCCGTATCCCAGACATCACCCGTGCGTTGCTTTTGTACCGCTACTGTCGCCTCCCGGAGGCACGCTGGGCGGCCAGGCAAGCAGGATATGACGGAGCCATGTACCCCTGGCAGAGCGGCAGTGACGGCCGGGAGGAGACCCAGACGCTGCATCTGAATCCCAAATCCGGGCGCTGGCTACCGGATAACTCGCGATTGCAGCGCCATATTAATATTGCCATCGCCTATAATGTGTGGCATTACTACCAGGTCAGCGGCGATGTCAACTTTCTCGCGTTCTACGGGGCAGAGATGCTGATTGAAATTGCGCGTTTTTGGGCAAGCATTGCCCGCCATAACCGCTCTCTGGACCGCTACGAGATACGTCGCATAATGGGACCGGACGAGTTTCACGATGCCTATCCCGGTGCCGATGAGCCGGGCATTGATAACAATGCCTATACCAATATCATGGCTGTCTGGGTATTATGTCGCGCCCTGGACGCGCTGGAGCTTGTGCCACCTGATCGGCGTGAAACACTGTGGGATAAACTTAATCTGAGGCAGGAAGAGCTCGAAGGGTGGGAAGATATCAGTCGCAAGATGCGCGTGGTCTTCCATGGCGATGGAATCATCAGCCAGTTTGAGGGCTACGACCAGCTGCAAGAGTTTGACTGGGAGACCTACCGGGAGAGATATGATGATATCCAGCGATTGGACCGCATCCTCGAGGCAGAAGGGGATACCCCTAACTCTTACAGACTATCCAAGCAGGCCGATGTGCTAATGCTCTTCTACCTGCTTTCGGCTGATGAGTTGCGCGACATATTCCATCGCCTCAATTATCCATTCGAGTATGAGACTATCCCCAAGAACATCGCTTATTATCTCAAACGCACATCCCACGGCTCCACCCTGAGCCGAGTGGTGCATGCCTGCGTACTAGCCCGCTCCAAGCGCGGACTCTCGTGGCATCTCTTCAAGGAAGCCCTTGAAAGCGACGTTTCCGATATTCAGGGTGGTACCACTCCGGAGGGTATTCACCTCGGCGCTATGGCCGGCACAGTTGACCTCGTCCAGCGATTCTACTCGGGTATTGAAACTCGCCAGAACAGACTGCAGCTCAATCCGTACCTGCCAAACGAGTTGAAAGAATTACGGTTCCATATTCTCTACCGCCAGCACTGGCTTGACCTCCGCATGACGTCCAACCAACTGATCGTAGGCGCACGACCAGGTGCGGCGGCGCCAATCGTCATAGGCTTTAGAGAGAATACATTTGAACTGAAACCGGGAGATACCCTTCAGTTTGATCTGTAATGATATAGCCAGAGGAAGTCAGCAATGGAAAACAGCAGCACAGAAGCTGAAGCCTTTATAGAAATTCCTCGTGGGAGCCGACCTTCCCTGGCTGTCGCGTCAAAGCAAGAATCATCGGTGTCCTGCACGTGAGAGCTGAAGAGGGGCCTGATGACAAAATCCTGGCGGTTACCATCGCCGACCCCAGATTTGAAGAAATAGATGATATCTCGGATGTTCAAGGACATTGCCTGAAAGATACTGAGAACTTTCTCAACATCTACAAGACTCCGGAAGATAACGAGATGTCTATGATGGGCTGGGGGAATGCACATGAAGCAGAAGCGATAATCGAGAAATGCCAGACAGTAATCTAGAAGAAGCTCTGAACAAGGTTCGAGTATTTGCCAGCTTAAGCCCTTCCCAGAAACTGAAGCTGGTGAATACCTTGCCTAAGCAGGGGCAAATCATCGCCGTCACCGGTGACCGGGTCAACGATACACTGGCTCTCAAGTCTGCCCACATTGGAGGTCATACGGGCAAATCGCGTACTGATGTAGCCATGGAAGCGAGCGAGGTGGTGACAACGGATGACAATTCCGCCACGATAGTGGGTGGTGCCATTCCAATTTTGCCCTACTTATTTCCACCCAGCTTTGACACCATGTTTGGCCCAACAGGGGTAGTCGTAGCACCAGTCTCGGTTACCGGCGTATGCCTGGGGAAGCTGTCCAGGAGAGACATAATACTGTCAACTCTTGAGATGGCGCTTTTCTGTATTGCCGTAGCTGGCGTGATCTGCCTGACCCGGTCGTTGATCGTACCTTGGCAGGGCTAGTGTTACTTACGCGAACCTACTTTTATCTCCACCCTCGTGTCTCGCGATCCTTCCGATATTCTTTCTCCACGGCTGCCCAGGCAACCCTATGAGCAAACTCTTCAACACTCACCTTGCCCCGTCACTTGCCGGATCTTCATATTCCTCCGAGGCATTATTATAGGCAGCAAGACATAGCTCTTGGGCGCATTTTGGCAGCTTATTCCGCACGCTTTCCGGAAGCCCCCCTCGCATTCTTGTAAGGCATTTCGACCTCCTCAGGTGAGACAGCATAGGCCAATTCGATCTTAGTAGCGGAATATTGCTGCTATCGCTGTTTCACCGGGTACTTGCTCAGGCGATACGGCGTATACCGTGCCTCCTTTTGTCAATGTGTGGACGGCGGTAGAATCAAGCAGGTCCTCCATGCCTGGCCTTCTTTCTTTGTATAGCTGAATCTTGCGACTTTCCGGATCAAACTGTCCCCATTCCTGAACACCGGTGGCAACAAACAAAGTTGAAACTCGTCCGTCGTATGCAGCCAGGACAGCCTGCTTCACGTCGTTAGTAGCAAGTCCTTTAGCGACAGCTTCGTGATATCTCTCCAGCGCCTCCTTTCGACCGCGGTCAAAATAAGGCTGGACAATCGACCACGCCTCTTCCTGCAACGCTTTTTCGCTCAATCCATCAGGATTACCCTGAATTCCCTGCTCCAGTAAGTGACCATATTTGTTTGCCTCACGATAGATAGGATGGAGGTAATCAACAGCGGCTATGATCAGAGGTACATGCTCTTCCTTTAGCACCTCATCCAAGCCTCGGTCAACCTGCTGAAAATAGCGCAGAATGCTAACCTTATCATAGTCTTTACTGACTCCATGACCGTGAGATATGGTTACACCGCCAGGCCCTGTCGTGTGGAACTGATGTTGTTTCTCTGGCTGATCGTATTTCAAGGCTTCGGCCAGATTAGAGGGAACGTTTTCCGGTGTTACCTCCTGAACATGAAAACGAGTGCATTGAAGCAACTTGACCTGATTCTGACTCACTGCCAGGACATAGAAGACCCCGTCTTCGCTGAACATGGGGACCAGAGGCTTCACGTGAAAATGCTCAGCAACAACCACCAGCTCCGGGAAACTACAAGGAAGCTCATAGTGTCGAAACATGTCGGGCGACAAAAAAATGGCCAGGCCATCACCTTGGTACTGCCAGAAATGCGAATCAGGCAGCAGTCGCTGGACTGGCTCCAGGAGACTCCTTACGTCCGGGACCCGAAGGCCGTAATCCACCAGCTGGGCTTCTGTTTCCCGCAGCAGATTCTTTAATCTAATCGAGTCCTGTTCAGTGTCGCCCGTACGGTGAGTGGGCATATAGATTGAGACTGCCGGCGCTCCGTGACTCCGTACGAACGTCCCCAGTTCCTCCCTGGACAGAATCTTCATATAATCACCTCCCGCTCATATCGGCCCGGCGTTTGCCTGCTTAGCTTAAATAGCAACAGGCCTAGCCGCCATGGCATCTGAAAATAGCGTGATCTGTCATATCTCTCAGCTTCTCTTCCCGTACGTCTTTCGTTATTTACACCACAGCTGTCCGCTCGATTCGCTCAAGGTTCATCCCAATAATTCTATCACAGCAAAACCGCCTCTCCTAATACCGTGACTCCTAGGGAGAAGATGTGAAGCCTATTGTTGTCTGTCGTTGCCAGGAGTGTAGCGACGCAACAATGTCATAGTGGGATTTTTCCCTTACGCCTTGAACAGATTCTCAGCTCCAGAGACGGCCACACCCTGACAAGTTAGTGTGCCACCACAAAATGCGAGGGACTCCCAAGGACGGCGCAGCGATTGAGGATAGCAAGAGATTAGGAGGCTACCATCACATTTAGAATGTGCTGGGTGTGCTATAGTTGGGACGGAAGAAAGTTGTTGGAAGCAGTACCGATGCCATTCAAGGCTGCCTGGCTGCCCCTGAGAAGCATGGGTGTCTAGATAAGAGAAAAGGTGAGGGTGTGGGCATAAGTAAAAGAGCCGACATCAAATTGCTGGTTACTAAGCCAAGCCAGGTTATTGAAGTCTTTTGGAGCGCTCGCTAATATATAGACCGTCAAACAGGTAGCCATGTTATCGTCTGCCACGAGGATAATCGAGCGGTCGCGCTTTTCGTTCCTCGCCATTGGCGCGACGTGCCGAAGAGCTTGCTTTCCGGGCTCATCAGAGATGGCCGTCTTCCCTATGATGAGTTCATCCGCTTGCTCCGGGTGAAGTAAACTGGAGGGGGACGGGCCCCGCGGTGGAACTTTGAGCAGAGCAAAGGCTAAGAAACAGACTAAAGGGAAGCCCCCAAAGAAGGGCTTGCCCTGGTTTGCCTGGCTGCTTATAGCCCTCGGCATTGCGGGCATTGTCGCGTTTGTCCGTATCTATCCTATGGGCCATCACTTCCCGGATTACGCGGGGAACGCCACAGCAGCAATCATTGATCAGCTTTCCAGCTTACAGGAAAACGAGGACTTTATCGGAAACGTGACCAAGGAGCTGGAGGACTATGGCTTTGAAGTTGACCTCTTCCAGGGCGGTAACATTACCGTTGATTTCTACCGCCAGCTACCAACTTACGGTTACAAGCTCATCATCTTTCGAGCTCATTCCGGTATATTGGGACAAGATGGGGAGGTAATGTTGAGGACCGTGCTGTTTACCAACGAGGAATATACCGAGTCGAGATATGGTCTCGAGCAGGTATATGAGCAACTGGTTATGGGCGGCGCCTGCCAAGGTTGTCCTATGATGTTCGGCATAACTTCAAAATTCATCAGGGCCGAAGGCATGGTGGGCCACACCACGGACATGGAAGGGAGATTTGATGATACCGTGATTATAATGATGGGCTGTGGGGGAATTGCTTTGCCGGACCTGGCTCAAGCATTTATTGATAAAGGCGCCTCGATCTACCTGGCCTGGGATCTCAGTGTAGAGTTGTATTACGTGGATGAAGCTACCCCCTATCTGACGAGACAGTTATGCTCCGAGAGGCTGACCATTAAAGAGGCGGTGGATAGCACCATGGCTGTCATAGGCCATGATCCGGAATACGAGGCTGAGCTCAAATACTACCACGATCCCCTATCACAAAATGGTGACAAAACATTGGAGGAATTAATAAAATAATCCAGGGTAGAGACCTTGCCCGAGCTGCTGTTCGGCCTTCGTCCTGGCATAGGGGTGTGCCACAGAAGGACATTATGCAAGCTTTCCCTCTGGCCAGGGGAGGGAGAATGTTACCTCCATCGTGTCATTGCAAGTCCTTCTGACGAAGGACGAAGCAATCTCGTGGTGGAGGGTGGTATTGCCATGGCCCGACAAGCCCGAGCGAAGAATGACAAAAAAGCGAAGGGCCTCGGAATGAGACCCCTGGGCGGGGACGGCCCCGCGGCGGAACTTTGAGCAGAGCAAAAAGCAAGAAACAGACCAGGGGGAAGCCCCCAAGGAGGGGCTTGCCCTGGTTTGCCTGGCTGCTCATAGCATTAGGCATTGCCGGCGTTGTTGTATTTGTACGTGTTTACCCTATGGGCGAGCCGTCCCCAGACAACGTGGGGGAACTCAGAGCAGTAATCGTTGACCAGCTTTCTAGCATGCAGGAAAACGAAACATTTGTTACAAACGTCACCCAGGAACTTGAGGACTACGGCTTTGAAGTTGACCTCTACCAGGGTGATGACATTACTGTTGATTTCTACCGCCGGCTGCCTACTCATGGTTATGAGCTCATCATCCTTCGAGCTCATTCCGGCCTACTGGCAGAAGATGGGGAAGTGGTTATGAAGACCGTGCTGTTTACCAATGAGGACTACAGCGGGTCAAAATATGTTGTGGAACAATTAAATGACCAGCTGCTTATGGCCAGGGTTGGCGAAGGTTATCCCATGGTGTTCGGTATCCCCCCAGAGTTCATCAGAGAAACCATGGAAAGGAAATTCGATGATGCCGTTGTCATAATGATGGGCTGTTCCGGCATCCTTCTGACAGACCTGGCTGAAGCATTTGTTGATAAGGACGCCTCGGTCTATGTTGCCTGGAATGGCAGCGTCGAGTTGTATTACGTAGATGAAGCTACCCCCTATCTGCTGGCGCAGTTATGCTCGGGGAACCTGACCATTGAAGAGGCGGTGGATGCCACCATGGATGTCATAGGCCCAGACCCACAACACGGAGCCGGGCTCAGATACTACCCATCGGGCAATGGTGATAAGAAGCTGGAGGAACTCATAAAATAGGGGCTGACAACCAGATCTCGGAGACTCCTTTTGACTAGAATCAGACAGTCGTCTAGGGGCCAGCCAATATCGCCCAGGTAATTTGTTGTGCCGGGCTGTGGTCATGGTCTTCCGCATAGGCTGATACAAAATCCGTCTCCAGTTACTGGACGCAGTTAGGAGAAGTGTACTGGTGGAGCCTAGCCCGTTGTCTTGCTCCAAATTCCTGTAGTTGCCTGATACATCAGGCACGGTCGTCCAGAATTGTTGCCCCCCTCGCCAGCGGAAGGAGAATTATGAGGTGAGACTCTTCGCCACCACAGGTCGCGACTGGTAATAATGCCGTCATTGACAAGGCGATGCCTTCTTGGCATACTACATGTTAGTCGAGTCTGTCAGCTCTCGTGGCAGGATCAAAAAGAGGATTGAGTTATGAGCTACACTCAGAGTGAGCAGAACCCGATTTCGTTTCTCTGGCTGTTAGCTACGAATTTGAGCTTGGCTTAGACTGGCATTATTGTGATGACACATAAGTTCAAAGCGCTTCCCTTGCTGGTAGCACTTGCCCTGGTCATTGCACTAGGAGCATGTGCTTCCCCGCTGCATACAGCTTCTCCTCTACAGGCTCCTCTGTGTCCCACTACGCTGAGTTTGACACTCCTCAACGACCCTTACCTTCTGGTAGATCATAATGATCCTGCGAGCGGTCCGCAGGTTGCTGTGGCGTATGCCACAATCACGAACACAGGTAATGCCACAGCTCATGACGTGTATACGTATATAGGCGATGGGACAACACCAGGCACATTTGCACCCGGGAGCGATGGCAACCCCCTGTCTATGCTGGGCAGTGTGGCCGATGCCACTAGGTTCATCACCGATCTCGTACCCGGGGAGTCGAAGACAATATACTGGATGCTGACCTATCCGCTCACCGATGAAGAAACTTATCCCATGACCATATGGGCAAGCAGCGCAGACGGTTGCTTCGTGCAGGGTAGCCACAATTACACAACGCAAGAGACCATAAGGGCTGCGGCAAATAAGATGCTGGGCACGGTGACTCTCGATCCTCCGGATGGTCAGGTACACGTCGGCAACATACTCACCGTCACAGTGACTGGCTTCAATTTCGGCACAATTGGCCAAAATGGCGACGCCTGGCTTCAGCCGGTGGGAAACCCGGACTTCAACCCGGACTACCTCCGACTCATAAGGACAGAGGTCCATATTCACAGTCTCACTCCAGCGTGTGGCTATCCTTCGATGCCAGTTTATGACCGCCTGTACTTCCCAGGAATAAGAACCTGTTATTCCTTCAATGCTGCTGACTATGTCAAGTACTACTTCGTGGCGACCAGTGAAGGCACGACCACAGCCCAGTTGTACCAGAAAGCGGCCTCTGGGCAACCAGAGAAGTACGCCGTAGACTATGGCACGGTCGGCGCCACGGTTGAAGTTACAACCCACTGTGGCGGCTTGCTCCTCGCGAAATCAGTCAACCCGCAGACAGCGACGGCGAACACCACGCTTACCTGGACCATCACCTACACCAACGACACGGACTTGCCTATGGGGGATCCGGGCAGCGGCAACGAACTGACGATACGCGAGGATGCCATCCCCCCAAACACAACCTACGTGGCGGGCAGTGCCACCTGCAGTGGCAATTGCACCATCTATTACTCCACCGACAATGGTATCACCTGGACCACGACTGAGCCGGCACCGAGTAATGTAACCAGCATTAAGTGGTTCATCAACGAGCCCATCCCGGCCTACTCGACCGGATGGGTTAGCTTCCAGAGCAAGGTCAACTCGGATGTTAGCGGCACCCCACCTATCTGCAACACTGCTTCCGCTGGAATTGCGGACTGCCCCTTTGACCCAAGCGACACGGTCTGTGCAAACGGCATCGGTGCCGATCTTGATCTACTAAAGGTGGTGAACGACAAAAGCCCCTGCCAAGGTGGAGAAATCACGTACGTAGTGACGGTGTCCAACCCCAGCGCCATCAGCGTGACGGGTGTCGAGGTCACCGACCTCCTGCCTTCTGGGCTGACCTATGTCAGCAGCAGCACGAGCCAGGGCACATATAGCAGTACCACAGGTCTGTGGAATGTAGGCAACTTGAACGCTTTTACCAATGCCACGCTTACCCTAACAGCAAGCGTTAACGCGGGCACTGGTGGTGCGACAATAATCAACTCGGCCAACATCACCCATGCGGACCAGCCGGACCCAGTAATGGTCAACAACGCTGACCACGATGGTATCACAGTCCACGCTGTCCCTGCCGCCTACCCGGCAAGTAACTCACCGGTGCTGGAGGGTGACACTATATACCTGTTTGGGGGACCGGGCGGGATGACGTCATATCACTGGGATGGCCCTGATGGTTTCAGCAGTGATGAGCAGAATCCCACCCTACCCAACACCACCCTCGCCATGAACGGCACCTATACCTTGACCATCGAAGATTTCAATGGCTGCGGGAGCGCCAGCAATTCCACGAGCGTGATCGTCAGCGCTAGCGGGCCGCATGGACCTGTCGGCTGGGAGACCCATCCCGTAAACAAGGTGCGTGTGCTGCTGCCCTGGATTGGATTCGTTGTAGCGATAATGGCCGGCGTGAGCCTGTTGGTACGGAGGCATCGCCGGGCCCAAGGCTAGAAGATGTAGATGAGAAGGAGCAAACTCTTTTAGGGGTTTGCTCCTTCTTCTTTAAGATCCGCGTCTCGGGCAAAGGTCAATTGACTAGTGTCGTCTGCCCTGAGAGCTATGCAGAAAGTCCTCAGATAGCCGAAGCGCATCAGGAATGCCACCAAACAACACGTCGACAGTGTCGGGCGAGCAGCAGGCGCCCAATTCTGCTTCTCCCTTTCCCAGCCTCCCTCATTGGTAAGAAAGTTGGGAGTGTCGCGCCGTGCCAAGTCGGGCTCACAATGGCACCGCTGCTTGACGAACAATTGGCGTCTCCTGTATGATTAACCGCAGTTACCACTCAATTTACCTCGGCTTACGGCGGAAGGTTAGGTGGAGGGAGGTGATGGTACAAAAAGTACACGCAGAGCCGGTCCGCGGGAGGCTGTTGAGGTATAGCTCCTAAACATTGTCCGGGTGGTTCTCTTATACTTTCGGATAGGAAGCAGGGCACACTTCTTGAAATAAGAACCCCGGAGGGCAAAATGGCACGCAAGGTTGACGGCGGCACTCTAGTCTGTTGTGGTGAGGATACGGAATTAATCAGCTCGGAAGGTTGAAAGGAGAGAGTAAGTGGAAAATGAACAAGCCAGGACGATAAAGGTGCTTCAGCTCGCTGTTCAGATGGAGGTGGATGGCAAGGAGTTTTACCAGAAGGCAAGCCGGAAAAGCAGCAACAAGCTTGCCACGGAGCTATTTCGACATCTGGCTAATGAAGAAGACATTCACCGTAAGAAGTTTGAGGAAATATATAAAGCCCTCAGGAGAGGGCTGAAATGGCCTGATATAGAACCGCCATACGGGAAAAGGGAAAAGGTCAAGTCTTTGTTTGCCGAAGCTACTAAAGCTCTGGGCAGCAAGTTCAAAGTGGCCGAGTCTGAACTAGAAGCTATCAAGACAGCTATGGACATGGAGATCAGGTCGTATAACCTGTATCACTCCCGAAGCGCAGAAAGCACCCTCCCTGTGGAAAAGAAGTTCTATAAGACTCTGGCGGGCGAGGAGCGGGGACACCATCTCGCCCTTCTCGATTCCTACGAGTATCTCAGCGACCCTGCAGGGTGGTTTACCAAGAAAGAACACTGGTCATTGGACGGAGCTTAGACAAACAGGAAAGGAGGGTACAGCATGGGGGACGTTGCCTTAAGCATTGAACAGCTAACTGTAGAGGTGGAAGGGCGGGAGATTTTGCATAACACAAATTTAGAGATGAAGCTTGGCGAGACCCATGTCCTCTTCGGTCCCAACGGCAGCGGCAAAACCACATTGCTCATGGCCATAATGGGTTTCCCGAAGTATCGCGTGACCAGAGGCAAAATTGTTTTCAAAGGCCAGGACATAACCACGTTGACGCTGGATGAGAGAGCGCGCCTGGGGATTGGTATGTCCTTCCAGCGGCCGCCGGTGGTCCGCGGTGTAAAAATGCGGGATATGGTGGCTGCCTGCCTTAGGGACCAAAAATCTGAGGGGCGCATCAATCAACTCGCAGAGGAAACTAACCTAGCCGATTTTCTGGATAGGGAGATAAACTACGGATTTTCGGGAGGGGAACTAAAGCGTTCCGAACTGATGCAGCTACTGGCGCAGAAGCCCGAATTGACCTTGATAGATGAACCCGAATCGGGCGTTGACCTGGTAAATATTGCCCTTATAGGCGAACTGATAAACAAACTGCTGGAAAAAGACTGTCCCATACTTGAGCGAAGATGCATGGGGCTCATCATTACTCATACCGGTCATATCCTAGACTATGTTAATGCCCGCACAGGCTATATCATGTGTAACGGTGTAATCGGATGCTCGGGAGACCCCCATGAGATTTTGGCTACTATTAGAGAGAAAGGGTACGAAGAATGTATCAAATGTTTTCTGAGGAGGGCATCAGGTGGTTGAGACAGCGTCGTCCAAGGCGCATAAAGATAAAGCTAAGGCAGCAGCCGCTAAACCAGCGGCATTCGGCGAAGATATAGATTTGGGCGCTTATGCTAGCTCAACCGAAGAGCAGCCTTCTCAGATTGACCCGTCGAAGCTACCTGCCAAAGCCAAAGAACGGATGCTGGGAGCGGGAGTCATTTTGGATGACCCGGGCCAAAGGGCAGGGACCTTTATCCAGATGGACAACGCTCCGGTTCATAGTTCGGTCAGACAAGAGGGTGTGGAAGTGATGGCAGTCAGCCAGGCTCTGCGAAAGTATGACTGGCTCTTAGACTACTGGTGGCGGACAGTAGCCGTGGATACTGATAAGTACACGGCCAGCGTGGAACTGAACCAGCATAATGGCTACTTCATCAGAACACTGCCCGGCCATAAGACAATTTACCCTGTGCAGGCCTGTCTCTACCTGGCAAGAGCACAGCTTGCCCAGAATGTGCACAATATTATCATTGCTGAAGAGAATTCAGAATTGCATATCATTACCGGTTGTACCACTGCTTCTAACGAAGAAGCCGGACTACATCTCGGCGTTTCGGAATTCTACATAAAGAAAGGGGCCAAAGTTACCTTCACTATGATACATAACTGGAATCCAGAGGTAGCTGTTCGCCCGCGCACAGGAGTAATGATTGAAGAGAATGGCCTATTTCTCAGTAATTATGTGCTTATGAAGCCGGTCCGTTCACTACAGATGTATCCTACAGCCAGGTGTGTGGGGGAAAACGCAGTTGTCAGGTTCAACAGTATTCTGGTAGCAAGTCCGGGGTCGTCGCTGGATGTCGGTTCCCGAGCCATCCTGGATGCCAAGGGAGCCAAAACAGAAATCATATCACGAGCCATAACCAACGGAGGGAGTATTGTTGCCCGAGGTTACATAGAAGGCAATGCCCCTGATGTCAAAGGTCATCTGGAATGCCGCGGGCTAATTTTGACGGGAGAGGGAACAATTCACGCCATACCCGAGCTTAAAGGCACCTTAGCTGGTATTGACCTATCCCATGAAGCGGCAGTAGGCAAGATAGCTGAAGAAGAGGTAGAGTATCTTATGACACGAGGGCTAACTCGAAGCGAAGCTACAGCCACGATAGTCAGGGGATTTCTGCGGGTGGATATCGAGGGATTGCCGCCCTTACTTGGTGCCGAACTACAGCGGGCAATTGAAGCCAGCGAAAAGGACCTTATGTAAATAGGGCCCACAGGAGGTTAGCAATGAATCTGAAAGCTCTATACAGTTTAAGCTACGGACTATATGTGGTGGCATCCCAAAAACAGGGGAAGCTAAACGCACAAATCGCCAACACAGTGATTCAAGTCACCTCTGAGCCGCCCACTATATCCGTGTGCATCAACAAGCAGAACCTGACACACGAGTTTATCATGGAGAGCAAAGTCTTTGTCGCTTCTGTATTATCTCAAGATACGCCACTCTCTTTCATCGGTCATTTTGGCTTCAAATCGGGCAGGGACGTAGACAAACTCAAAGATGTCAACTATAAACTAGGTGAGTCTAAAGCCCCCATAGTACTTGACCATAGCCTAGCTTATCTCGAAGCCAAGGCAGTTAATCAAGTAGATGTCGGGACCCACACCATCTTCATCGGGGAACTTGTGGGAGGGGATGTTCTCGGAGAAGGGGAACCAATGACTTATGCTTACTACCGTCAGGTTAAGAGAGGCACCACTCCCAAGACAGCTCCCAGCTACATCAAATAGAGATAGAGAAAGGAGACGCTACCTAAAATGGCGAAATACGAATGCACTGTTTGCGGGTATATCTACGACCCTGAACTGGGCGATCCCGACGGGGGCATAAAGCCGGGAACGGCTTTCGAGGACATACCCGATGATTGGGTATGCCCCGTCTGCGGAGCAAGCAAAGACCAGTTCGAGAAAATAGAAGATTGAGGAATGGGACTGCCATGATAGGAAACCTGAACCAAGAACAATTGGCCGGAATATTGGAAGCAATACCGGTGGAAATGTCTTTCGTTGACGAGAACGATCTAGTTGAATTCTGGAACAAGCACGAAACGAGAATTTTCAAACGGCCGCCGTCGGTGATTGGGAAATCAGTTCAAAACTGTCATCCGAAGCAAAGTGTGGCAAAGGTAAACCAGCTATTGTCCGATTTTAAGGCCGGCAAGAGAGATTCGGCCGAATTCTGGATAGATCTGAAAGGGAGGAAGATACACATAAGATATTTTGCTGTGCGGAATAAGGCCGGGAAGTATTTAGGCACATTGGAAGCCACACAAGACATCACAGAAATAAAGAAGATTGAAGGAGAAAAGAGACTTCTGGATTATTGAAGGGGGAGCGAATGAAAGCCAGGCAAATAAAGCCAAAAGTTGACTGGGTGGGCGCTATTGACTGGGACAGGCGTCTCTTCGACGCCTTGATACCCCTTCCCGATGGAACAAGCTATAACGCATACCTGGTGCAGGGCAGCCAGAAAGTTACTTTGATAGATACTGTGGATCCCTCCATGACAGATGTTCTCATGGCTTATCTTGAGAATGTTCCTGTTATCGACTATGTTATTGCTAACCATGCCGAACAAGACCATTCTGGCAGCATTCCCCAGGTTCTGGCAAGGTGTCCCCATGCCAAAGTGGTCGCCACGCCCAAAGGACGGGATTTGCTCGTGGCTCTTTTGCTCATCCCCGAGGACAGATTCATCACCGTAAGCGACGGTGAGACCTTATCACTGGGGGATAAAACCCTGGAGTTTATCCATGCTCCCTGGGTGCACTGGCCTGAGACCATGCTTACATATCTACAGGAAGACAAGATACTCTTCCCATGCGACTTTTTTGGCTCCCATCTCGCTACTACAGACCTGTATGTAGCCGATGAAGGACAGGTATATGAAGCGGCCAAGAGATACTTCGCGGAAATAATGATGCCCTTCCGTACCAGTATTGAGAAGCATCTGGAGAAGCTAAACGGTTATAAGATTGACGTCATTGCCCCCAGCCATGGCCCCATATACGATAAACCTTCCTTCATCTTGGAAGCTTATCGAAGCTGGGTATTTGATCCACCAAGAAACATGGTGGTCTTGCCTTACATCTCCATGCATGGCAGTACCCAGAAAATGGTGGAATATTTTGCCGGAGCCCTGGCTGACAGGGGCGTCAGGGTCAAGCAGTTCAACCTAGCAGCGACCGATATTGGGAAACTGGCCATGGCATTGGTAGATGCTGGCACTATGGTCATCGGCACACCCACAGTCCTGGTTGGTCCACACCCCAACGTCGCCTACGCAGCATTTCTGGCCAATGCTTTAAGGCCCAGGCTCCAGTTCATTTCCGTTATCGGCTCCTATGGCTGGGGCAGCAAGGCTGTGGAACAGCTAACGGGAATAATCCCCAACCTTAAGGCGGAAGTGCTCGCTCCCGTGCTCAGCAAGGGATTTCCTGGAGAGGAAGATTTCAAGGCCCTGGACAACTTAGCCAGCACCATCGCAGAGAAGCATGA
>Ga0209427_10000338_pt1 | contig 48701 bp, 56 predicted proteins | sample DeeMarSWOR136_30_FD_187465 | JGI IMG/M metagenome (GOLD analysis project Ga0209427, IMG submission 187465) | Marine sediment microbial communities from White Oak River estuary, North Carolina - WOR-1-36_30 (SPAdes) (version 2) | ecosystem: Environmental > Aquatic > Marine > Intertidal zone >...
ATCCCAATTAGACCTGAGTGGGAGGCTCCAACCACAGGAATAGCTGTTATGTCTGCCAAGAAGCCAAGTAGAAGAGGGCCCACGACAAATCCAAAGTCACTGATCATACGATATAGGCCCATGGAAATCTCTAGTTTGTCTTGCGGTGAAATATCAGTCACATAAGCCGCACTAGGTCCTGAGAAGCCAATGACTGCTCCATATACTGCCAAAACAACAGATAATGAAAACAAGTCTGTAGAGAATGGGATTAGTACAGTGATTCCTGCAGTCAAGATAAGACACGATGCTAGGGGAATCTTCCTACCGATTCTATCAGAAACACTCCCCATGGGCGTGATTGTAAGTGCAGTCGTTATTCCACCGACAGTAAGGACAAGACCAATAGCACTTGAATCCAAACCCAAATTATTGGCAGCAAATAGTGGTACTAGCGTGGTCCTCACACCGGTCCTAAGAAAGAATGTCGTGAAGATTGCGAAGGTCACCAAAAGGAACGAGGGGCTGGATAGAACTTGCCGCATGTCGTGCAGGATTCCCTCTAGCGTAAGGGGCGCCGACACATTTCCTGAGTTTGCTAATTTGGGTAACACAAATGTTGGGACTGCACCCAAGCCTGTGATTATTGCGTATGCGAAAAAGGGGGCACGAATATCATATGTGTCGGCAATAATCCCTCCAAATGTAGGTCCAAAGATGGCTCCGAGAAGCAACATGCCCATGTACAGACTCATCCACTGACCCCGCTTCTTTTCTCCAGAAATCTGAGCAAGGAAGACCGTTGCTGTGGTTACGTACAGAGCTGAGCCTGCACCTTCTATCATTCGAGCAATCACAAGAACAAGATAATTAGGAGCGAGCCCGGCTAGTACGGATGAAGTCGAGATGAGAACCAGGCCCGAGATCATGATCTTCTTCTTATCGAATCTCCTCGATAGCAGGCCTGCAGGCAAATCGAGCACCATTCGAGTCACTGCAAAGGACGAAACTACGAAACCAACGAGAGTATATGAAACTTGAAAGCTCTCAGCATAGGTGGGAAGAACTGGAGCGACCATGCTCAAACCAAGGAGCACCAGAAATGTCACTAGAGATAGGTTCAGTACAGTGAGTACACCTCCTTCATGATGTGAACTTGGTACATTCTCCTCATCCAGTTCCATACGTTCCTCTGACAATATAATTACCAGTCCTTGAGGCGTGTGGACCCAGTTCCACGTCTAAAGTACTTTCAGATTGAACCGCACAATGCCAAGGTTACAGTGAAACTTGCTCTGAGGTAGAGGGAAGTAGAGGCGGTGGTGATAGAGTGATCGGGGATTTGCCCTTCTTACATTGCTGAGCACACTTTCATTCTATTGCAGCCAATCACCACGGTTCTGAGATTGTTGAACTTCAGCTGAAATGACCTATCCAGAGAATTTATGATGGGTTCGCCCATTGCGGGGGATGTGGTGGTTCCAACTGCAAGAGATACAGAATCCATTTGTGGAGTTCATCAGGTCTTTTCTTGCTACATTTGGTCTAGGCGATTATGCAGAAGTCATTGCCGTAATTCCCTTCCTTCTACTACTCTATGTGATCTACTTGATCATCATGCGAAGCATCACTCTTTCTTTCCGTCGGGTTGGCATGCCTGCTGAAGCTATAAGCGGAGTGCGCCTACTTGTCCGTCTTCTGTTCTTTGGTATTGCTCTCACTACTGTATTGTCCGCCACGTCTGTCATATCCGGAGAAGCCCTCATCACGGGAGGAGCTATCTTCGGGACAGCTATTGGCCTTGCTTTCTCCAGAGCATTATCGAACATGGTCAGTGGATTCTATGTTCTTGGCGCCCGACCTTTTCGTGTGGGGGACTATGTTCGAATTGGTGACGTCGAAGGTGTTGTACTCGAACTCACACTGAACTACACTCGCCTCCTCCTTCCTGACATGACCAAACAACTGGTACCAAATAACAAGGTTATTGACTCCGAAGTCACGAATTTCAGAATCCGTGCAGATGAGCTGATGTTTGAACGTGGGGTCCACCAAGAGAAGGAGAAACGTGGAAGTATATTCAAGTCAGCATTGAGTGGACTCAAAGACCTTGCCAAGGGGACCGAGGTATATCGATATACGTTTGATCTTCAGGTGAGCAAGGACTACTCCTTCAAAAAGGTACTTGCATATGTCGAAGAGGTGTGTGACAAGCACGCAGAGAACTTCCTTGAGAAACCTGAGGTTGGGTATTGGGCCAACACGAATCTGTCAATCGTCTACAGAATCGCATTCATTGTCAAACAACCGATGGAGATACTCGGAGTGGGAGCTGCTCTACAGGCCGAGATCGCAGACTTTCATGAATCCTTGAGAGAATCTAGGACCTGAACCCTCCCCCCCTCCACACTCTGTTGGCGCTCTCTCTCTTTTGTAGCAGTCAGTCACGAATGAGTAGACTGTCGAAGGGTTGGAATGTCTCTAGAGGCGGCAAGGCTATGCAAAAGCAAATATCTACGTCGTCATAGATATGAAACATGTCAGTTTCTACACCGATGGTTGTGAGAGTCATCGATATCATCTTTGGACTGATTCTTCTATTCTTAGGTTCATGGATGGTGCTCGACAGATCGCTGGCCGAGGCTGTGATTATACTCGCGTTTGCGACAGGTCTTGTCCTTATTGGGGTGGCTCGAATTGTGAAGGGCGCAATGACATCGACATTGAAGAGGTCAACAAGAGCGATACAAATGATTACTGGAATTGGCGTTCTTCTTCTTGCGCTTGCCGTGCTGCTCCTTCCGACTCTGGCAAGTACGATTCTGATTGCAGTGGTGGCGATAGGACTGCTGGCAACTGGGATTGCACGAGTCCTCGTAGTCTACAGCGAAGCCGAGATGAGTCAGAGAACCCGAGTCCTCAATCTAATCGTCGGGTCTATTGCACTTGGAGTGTCTTTCTTGACGTTAATCATACCAGGTCTGGGTTTCCTCACCCTTGTACTTCTCCTTTCAATCATTCTCATCGTAATCGGGGCCGCCCGACTCACAAGTGGTGTTACCGGCGAAGCATGAAGTTACGATGGTAGACTTGCAAAGAACGGCAGCAATGTAATCCAATGCAGTAAGAATGTAGTTGTTCACAGACCCTCAATTCTAGGAGGGATGCGCCTCAATACTCGTTCCCACTATGGGCTATACTACAGGCAAAGCGGTTTCTAAGTTTGACTCACTCATCGCCTTCGGGTAGTCCTCTCTATTACAGTCCGCATCTCCCTTACCACGTTCTCGTAGTTCAGGATTACGCTGTCAAGCCCTATCCCCGAGATATCCTGTTCGCTCTTTTTTGTTGAGGCCACTTATGTTTTCTCCTAGTGATTTCTCCGAAAGAAAAACAGATTGCATACTTTCGTATACGAAGAGTTTACATATGAATATAAACCTGTCTACAGGTGTGGACATTGCCCAGGGCTGCTGTCATTCAGAAAGTGCTTCAATCGGCTAACAATACGATGATGGCAGGCCTCTGCGAAGTTGTGTTGCATTTCTTCAGACTCTTTGATACTCGTCACAGCAGATGGAAGCGGGGGTGAAGATGTTTAAGGTTCGTGCTCAGGATTCCAATCATGATAAGGTTGGTACTTGAATCTCCAAGGTGCATGCGGCTTTTCACACTGGCCCAGACTCATAAGAAACTCAAATGGATCTCCGTCAACCATTTCTGATGTTAGTTTCAATGTGAAAGAGTCGAGTTCTGTTATCGTAAAAGAGAGTTCAACATCGCCTGATTCTAGCACCCTCTTTATGTTCATGCATGGTGGCCACTGTCCCGTTTTCTTGACGTAGTCCACCGCTCGATTTGATAGAACCTCCCTAGCGTTCCTTCTGCTGATTCTGACTAATCCCTCTCTACCGACTATTCCATAAGAAGTAATGACATGGCTGGTGCTCCCCTTGGAACTAACGTCGGTCTTCACAATCACAATGGAGTTGATGGGAGCACGCTTCTCAGCGCGACGAAAGTCGAAACTATCAGCATCCACCCAGATTGCCAACCCGTGTTCAATATCAATCCACTCTGACAATCCTCTACTCCCCTGCCCTTGCAATTGCAGCGACCCTCATCATCAGACGATTTGCAGCTGCGATTTCCTTTCCCATCCTGCAACGCTGTGCCTTTCTTTGGGTGGGACTAGCAAGGAATGACCAAGAGCTTTGTAGCCCACCGATATGTAGGGTGAAGCACCCTACCAGAGAGTCAGGAAGATAGCCATGATCGGACGGACGTGTCTTGCTGACTCCAGTGGCAGTGATTCTATTGATGAGGCGCATCATAGACGATGAGTCGAGAGAAGTCGAATGAGATTCCTCTATTCCCCTGATTTCATCTCTCATGCCATGTGAAACAAGCCCGCTGTGGAGAATCTCGACAAACCATTCATACCTATCGCCAAGAACTCCTCCACTTACTCGATGAACTATTCTGTCGCCCCTTCCAAGCTTGGTCTTACCTGCATTGATTGATTTCAATAATCGAGAGATAACTTCATTCGTTGTTTGCTCTGGAGAAGCGCCAGCTTGAGGAGTGTCGGGTATGAGGTCGCCGGACAGACCCAAGTGCGGAACTGCAACTGCATGTTGATTCACAAATTGACAGAAGCGATTTGCTTGGCGACGTACAATACTCGTGCCGTCATCCATTATTGTCCCTGTCGAAACTAATACCCGCGACGGACAGCAGGGGTCGTAGTACTCGTCCACCAAACCCAGCATATGACCGAAATGATGTGCAACTACTGCTTCAGAGTCTTCAGTGTCCCACAGAAGCATGTTTGAAACAGCCGGGCCTTTCCTTACTCGCAGTGTGTAGTGCGGATTCTTATCGACCCAGCAAACCTCGAATGTTAGGCGCGTGGGTCTACTGCAATCAGAAGGAGCACTGGCGTCGGATTCAGAGCAACACACAAAGCGGCCTGACCAGATCTCCTCTACACCCTTCTTCCATTTCTCCCTAAGCAACACCAGCTCGTCATTCGTGATGTCGTCGTCGGGAACCAATCGTATGCGTACAGAAACATGCGTTCCTTCTTGACTGTAGAGTGTCCTCCACCGATAGAATCCATCTGAAACCATCCCCGCCAGCTCGATTCCCCCTACCTGCGCATCAATGATGGTGATGCGAGCGGTTTCCTTGCGTGTAGAAGACCTGTGCAGGACCGTACCATTCTGATTCTTGACTATGATATACACATCTGGGTTGATGTCGAGGACCCCACAAAACTCATCCCTCACAAAGCTGACTCGGTAATGACCAGACCTGTCTGTCTTGGCTGAGCCCAGGAAATCATCCATGACAAAGTCCTCATCCCATACCTCGATTGTCATATTGCAGAGCGGGTTTCCAGAACGAGCATCATATACCGTACCTGAGATAACATGTTCACCGCCCAGATCACTTGGGGAGGTGAATATCTCGAGCTCCCAATCTTGGCCTGTTTCAAGGAATCTTCTGATTTCATTCACAAGCCACCCACTGGGTTTGGTCACTCTAATAGCAATCTCATGTCCTATCTCTGAGTCGATGTGGTGGTGGTTTCTGAGAGCATTGTCGTCCAAGATGATGCTGAACTCACCATTCCTGCCGGTTGTATCATTGCCCAGACAGTCTTCCCTGTCAATCCAACCAACCGGAAACGCTCTCACTTGAAGGCCTGAGACCCCTTTTCCAGAGCCTTCATGCTTTACGCAACCTCTTATTCTGTGACCCAAACCGATAGTCTCCTTCTAGCTTGTTCGTTTCCATCTCCGAAGTCCAATCCTGATCGAACTCGGGGCTGCGGCTAGCATCTCGAGCGTTCCATGACCTCCCACAGTGGGCCGTGGTCTCTCCCAAGAAGAAACCGAGCCCAGGTCAAGATGAGTAGCTAGTCGATCCCCACCCGGTACCCTCTTTCCTCCTTCTTTTCGATGGTCTTGAGTGTGATTTCCAAGACTCCGTTGTTGAAACTTGCCTTAGTCCTAGTGGGATCGAACTCACTTGAGAATGAGAAACTTCTCTTGTACTTTCTGTTCGCGCCTTCAGCTACAATAGTCAATACTGACTTGGTGAGAGTAATCTCAATATCCTTCTTGTCGACTCCCGGCATTTCTAGGGTCACTGTCATGTCGCCGGTTTTTTCATCGACATGGATTTCAGAGAGTGGAGTTCGAAAACCTTCTTCGAATCTTCTCGCCCACTCCCATGGATACTTTATCATCGACTTGAATGCTCTCTCCAAGTCCGATATACCAAACAGGTTAGTAAGGTCCCTGTGCTCCACAATATCCCTTTTCTCATCATCATTCATTGACACTCACGCTCCAAGTTCTTACTGTGTGAATAGACGCTTCAAACGTTGTTTTTCATCCGGGCTGAGCTCGCTATATCCGTCTAGATTCTCAAGCTCATTCACATCCATCCTTGATGTTGCACATCTCGGATGATACCATCTATAGGAAAGGCTCCCCTCATAGAAATACGGCTCTCCAATGCGGAATCTGCCCTCCAGTATGAAATCTCGACACCAGCGACATCTAGATCTCCCCGATTTGGCAGTTTCAACTCTCCATGATGGATCCTGAGGCGCCTCATGCTTCTTGAGTCTGTTCAGGAATTCAATTGGATCAGCACCAACTATCTTGCGGGTCATCAAGAGAACGAAGGAGTCGTATTCATTGGGCTCAAATCTGACCTCCACATCTCCAGACTGCTGAATTCTCTTAAGTGACATGAAAGGCGGCCAATGTTTCGACCCTCGCATGTATTCAAAGACTTGCTTGGCAAGAACTTCGCTCGCTTCCCTCTTCGTAAGTTCTGCCATTCCTGTTTCAGCAACCACACCAAATGAGGAATCGACATACGTTCTCTCATCATCAAGTTTCTTCCTAGTCTTCACAATAATGATTGCACCTACGGGAGCACGTTTCTTCACACGTTTGAGGCTGAATGACTCCGGATCTATCCAATACGCCCAATCGGATTCAATCTCGACCCAACTTATGCTTCCATATCTTTCATGGTGCTTTACCTCTTGATTCAGACCAGCCTGGCGCAGATTGTCCTTCAGCATATTGGTCACCTTATTATACAGTGGGTATACATTCGTATACATCTTGTCACCATTTGGTTATAAACTTGTTTACATCATTACCTCTCCGTTGAACGATTGGCTGCGGTGGCAACTCACTATTGGAAATCGCATCAAGGTGACAAAATCGAAGTATCCGGTGTAGATTGGACTCCAGGGCCAAAGCATCTTTCCTTTCTACAGAGAATGTTGTTTAACAAGGGGCAGATTAGTCTACGAACACACCGTCCCCGATGTCAGGACTCCCATCCAGTTGATGGTCGAGAGAATGAGATGACTCCTAATCATTGAATCATAGTAATCCGCATGAGTGGTATCCAGTTTGGCACTCAATTGATGAAGGCGCAATTCACCCGTTAACATCTGTAGTATCCGAGTCCCGACACGTGATTCTCGCCAAGGACTGAAACAATCAGAATGAAGCCTGCTTGAAGAGCTGATGCCCCCTGATGTGTTCTACAAAAGCCGGCATGTATATGCACAGGGAGCAAATGAATCACCTGTGAGTAGTGAACCAGATCATTGCAGGCCAATCTTCTCTTGCAATCTCCTTGGAAGAAGACTAACTCCTGTTGTTTCTCTCGACCCTCTCATGCCGATCCAGATGGAAACGTATTGCCTCTCTCACAAAGGACGCGAATCCTTTCCATGATTCTTTCCTCTCGAGATCCTCGAAGCGGTTCTTGAGTTCGCGAGGGACTCGTATCATCATATCATCAGTCATGAAGTCAACATCCTTCTTCTGCAAATAGCTCTACGCTTACAATGATAGACATATTTATATACATTTTGTTTACGTATGTATACATTGGTTCTTAGCGTATTCCATTTCATGGCTGAGAATGAGGTGAAGTTCAGAATGCCTTTGAGATTCCTGACAAGACTAACAAAAGGTGCGGGTCACTACCACATATTCTATGTACCCAAGTATGTTAAGGAGTTCTACGGTCTCAAATCCGGGAGCTATAAGGGTGGAGTTACACTGAAGAATGGTGCAACAGCCAGTTATAGAATCCACCTCTCAACGCACAGGAATACCCTGCGTGGCCGTGTTCCAGAGTCAGCAGGGTTCGCGAAGAGCATTGTTGAAATCTGGATGTACCCCCACACTTGGATACCACCAGCCAAGCAACCAATCGGAACTGAGAACATGGCATCAGAATGGCCCATCTTGCCCATTGAATACCCTGATACAATCAGTACAGACTACAGTTGGTGACGAACATATGCAACATGATTGACTTGAGGGGAGAGGAATGGGAGAGAGACTCTGTGCCAATTGTATCTACATATTGAGCAAGTTCTACTATTGGAAGACGAGCCCATGTGATGATTGCATCAGATCTCCAGCACGGAAACCGAGCCTTGGGCCAAATGAATGGAATGACCGCTGGAGCGAGGGACGTTCGTATCCCAGCTTCTGACACGACGATAGAGTTTCAGATCAAGCCTAGCCGATTCGAATGGCTCTATCTCGACTGTTGCTTCGGATATGATTCCACGGTGACGCAAAGATGCGATTGAAATGAAAACTGGAGATCAATTGCTATACTGGTATGTATTGCTCATGTCATCCTCCATATTGCTAATGGTTATCTTGTGCCTAGTTGTCATGGGAATGAATGTATAGGAACCGAATCAACTTCCAATTGGGATTCACGATACTGCAACTAATACATTCTTTCGCTACGCCCACTCCGTTTCGAAATGAGGGCCGGTTATCTTGCATCTGAAATCTGCCCAGACTATATGAAAAGTCCTTCAACAAAGCAAACTCAGATGGTGCAAGGTCATCTGTCAGAGTCTACCTTCGCGCACTACATCTCTCTGGTTTCACCCAACTCATCATCTTGTGGTGGTGTTCCAGAACCGTCAGAGGGTGTTCTTCCTCTCTTGGTCTTCTTCATTTTTCTGACAGCCTTTCGGGTCAATTTAACCGGTGCTTCGAAAGTATGACGAAGTCCATCAACTGTAGAGATGGTCTTCACATTCCTCCTTGTTTCAGCCACTATTGCCTCTATGACTATCTTCTCATCCACCTCGCCCTCTTCTTTGACATACGCAAGTCTATGCAGCGCTAGCAGTCCAAGCAGAATTGAAACTATGAAAATAAAGTCAAGTCCCATCAGACGAAATGCATCTACCACTATAACACCGTGTGGACCAACCCATGTGATGGATAGCGATAGCTGATGTAGGTCAAAGAGGTCCGCAAGACTACCCGCCAAGATTGGTGCTATTGAGCCAGTAATTGCAGCAACAACCCCCTTCGCCGCAAGATAGACTGATGACTGGCCCCTTGGACAGAGTTTCAATCCGATATTGTTGGTACCAAGATTGACCCCTGCAGCGGAGAATCCTGTCAATACATGAATTAGAACCAATAGAGGTATGATTAGATTGTAATCCTCAGCTATTGATGAGAACGTCCAAAGAAGCGTCCCAAGCATGAAGATAGGCACTGTAACTTGTAGAGTGGACTTGTTGCTGAAGCGATCGGAGAGACTTCCCCAGAATCTGAAGAAGACTACGCTTGTAAGCTGAGTTAACGCTGCCAGAGCTGCTGCCAGTGGAATCTGAAGTCCCAGCCTGATTAGAAGGTAGACAGTGAAGAACGGAGCAGCTAGTCCCGTGCTGAAGCCCCAGATTGCAGAGAACCACATCAGATTCCTGAAGTTTTCATTCTGAAAGGGTTTGGCCATGAGTTCTGAATAGGTCATCTTCTCATGGACTGTAAGCATGGGTGGTTCCGGAGTAGTCAAGGTATAGTAAATCGCAATCATTCCTGCAAGGAATGCGAAGAAGAAGAGAATCGAATATCCTGTGAGAACGTTCTCTGAAGCAACTCGTCCCCATTCACCGATGAAGATACCTCCAAGAACAGATACGACAATTCCTACAACGCCCATTGTTGCCATTCTTGTTGCAAAGAAATCGCCAAGCTTGTTAGGTGGTACAAGGTCCCTCAACCAAGAGTTCCAACTTGGGGAACCAAGAGCTGTGAAGATGGTCTGAATAGCTATTGCCCCCAACAAGAGTAGAACGCCAACTTCAGAAGTTGAGACGAAGGGTATGAGGGCCATAAACAAGACTCCGATTCTGTTGCCGAGCTGAGTCAAGAAGTTCAGCCTTCGCCGATTCTTGTATTTCTCAACAAGAAGAACGGCAGGTAGTTGTAAGAACTGTGTTATTGATGGAATCGCTGCAAGGATGCCTATTACCGTATTAGAGGCGCCTAAGAGAATGGCAAATGCGACGAGGAATACGCTCTCTGTAAGCGTTGTCCTTACCTGAACTGCCGTACCCTGCTTCACCATCTTGCTGAGGGCCTTGTCTACTTCCTCGGCCGTCAGTTCAGTTTCACGCATTCGCATCAAGATGTTCCTTGTCTCCGATGTATGTGAAACTTCCCCTGCATATCTCGCTTTATGAAGGAAATGGTGGACGCTCATCCGAAGTGGGTTGCGATTCTTGGCGCATTTGGTTCATGTGATTCTTCTGGGACTTCCTTGTCTAAGGTGCAGAAGACTGGCCTGCAGTGCTTGGGTTCTCTGCCTGTGCCATTGACAGCTGCTTGTGGAATCTGCTCATGAACCACGTCATTTCTCGAGCAGGGTCCTGAACACGTTATGGTGATCCTCCTCATCGGTGAGTATATCCTCGAACAGCTCCCGAGTAACATAGTCCTTCTCTTCTATAGCTCGTTCGATGATGGTCTTGTAGAAATCGATTCCTTCTTCTTCTGCTAGCATGTCGTTTGTAATCATATCTTCAGGAGTATCACCCACCGTTATTTTGGCTGGTTTAGTGGTGGGTACTCCACCCAGATAGTCTACTCTTTCAGCGATACTTTCCGCGTGCTTCATCTCTTCAATGGCAATTCTCTTCAGCTCTTCCGCAATTGCCAGATGATCAAATCCGTAGATTCTGACATGCTGCCACATATACTGGATACTCACCTGAAGCTCAAGTGATATTGCTTTGTTCAACATTTCAATCAGTGTCTTGGAAGCCATCTCAACTCCTCCTAGTTGCAGGTGCCGCTTGATTGCGCAAGCTCGCTTTCTAGTTAATCCAGACCAACTTATCAGTATTCTCTAGGAACCCCTAAATCAACAGCAGGGCGATACGGACATCGAAGATCGGACATCATGTTCCTATTGTCTTTGTTCTCTTCTTGTCCCATCCGAGCTTCTTGGCTTTCTTGAAGGCCTCACTCGCCTCATCGTATTTCTCGAGAATCCACAATGCGAGTCTCAGCTGGTTCCAAAGTTCGGGGTCCTTGGGACTTTTCTCCAGATCTCTTTTCAAGCCGGTTTCTGTCCTCGAGTACCGCTGAATCTCCCTTTCACTCTGCGCACGAGCGGCACGGAGGACGCCACTGATGAACTCACCAGATCGTTGTAGAACATATGACTGGAACTCTACTGGTGTATCCTTGAGGAAGCTGTTGATTGTTGCGGCGGGTGTGTCTCTCTTTCGATGTATATCTCCGTGAACCAATCGTTTCTCATAGCTACTTTGCATGAACTCCAAGAGTTCTGAAAGATACATGGTAACTTGGTCCTCTTCGCCAAGATCTTCAGCAGCTTGTTTCCATTCGAAATAGACTACTTCTGAACCGACTGTGTAGAGAGCACCAGGAGTTAGTCTAATCCTTTTCAGATCGCCCAGTAGGGTCTTGACAGTATAAGTGTCCCTAATTGGCAATTTCCTGCTCTCATCCTTCCCCATATGTCCAGAACCCCATTACCTTGTTCACCGTATGTGTCTGTCGAGCTGTTATCTTAGCTCTCCTGTGACGCCGCTAACGATCCTTATGATTCCCACTGTGATCATTGCCGCAGAGAGCAGTAGAATAAGTGTATAGAACCCCACACCCGGGAAGAGTGCCGCAAGAAAGCCGAAGCTGAATATCACGATTCCTCCTGAAATGTAGAGTGCTCGTGCCCATCTTGCAAGCTCGGACTCGACGTACCCAACTATGATTCTGGACAGTCCCATGAGCATGATCGCGAATGTCATCATGGTCACCAAGAAGAGCACAGTGAGGTCAGGTAGCAAGACTGCCGCCATTGACAAGAGAATCACGAGTATGCCAACAATGCCCTTTGTGATTCTGGCTCTTGTGTCAAGTCGAGTCATGAGAAGGCTCTTTGCGAATCTGACTAGTCCAACCACCAAGAGGGCAATGGAGATGGCAAGGACAATGGTACGTTCTGCTAGGCTCACATCAATGACAATCCACATGCTAACAACGAGCATTGCTAGGCCTACAATCACATCGAGGCCTCTTAGCCATCCTGGATAAAGACTTGAAGACATATCCCGAATGGGAGCAAGTCCCACGATAAGAGGTTTCTGCCCACTTGGCCTTTGCGTAGGCACGCACACCCACTTGTTGCCTTCCTCAGTAGTCAAGTGCAGTTTCACTCATTCAAAGCCTCATAGGAAATTGGTCGCCTCCTCGTCCCACATCACAGAGCACGATTCATTTCGTGGCTCCCCTTTTGTGGATTCTTCGATAGACAAATATGGTTCTGGAATACAACTAGGCATCTGAACCATGACTTCGTCCGACTCCAAACCTCCAGATGTGGGAGATCCAGCACCTGACTTCGCGCTACCTTCCACTCAAGGGGAAATAGTGCGACTGCTTTCGCTGGCAGATAGTCCCATTGTCTTGTTTTTCCTAACCGACACGTTCACTTTCTTCTCGCGTATCTTCTCCAAGGTCTTCGAAGCTCTCCATGAATCACTCAGTATGGTGGAAGTCGCCATTGTCGGTGTGTCTACTGAGCCCGTGGAAGCCCTTTGCACATTCGCTGAGGAAGAGAATATCCCCTACATTCTGCTTAGTGACTTTGACCGCCAAGTATCAAATGCATATGGCACGCTAACAGAACGAATTGCAGGATTGACAATGGTGACTCGTGCAGGTCTGTTTGTAATAGACACAAAGGGGAGAGTCGCATACAAGTGGATCCATGATGAGGATGGTCCAGTTCCGGATGCCGACCAGATAGTTGATTTGATCTCAGAGTTGAAAAGCGAACCAACAAGCTAGAGAAGACCAAGCTGCAGAATGCTTACGAATGCTATCTGTGAGAGCACATAGCAGAACAGAAGTAGGACCCCTTCTCTTCTTGTTACACGCCAGTCTCTCTTGATGATGTAGTAGAATAGGATTGAGATGATTAGCGACAGCCCCACTAGCAATGCCACTGCGGACAGATCCATTGCTGCGGGAACAACTAGTACTGCAAGACCCAAGCCAAGTGTAACGTTGACAATGTTGCTTCCAATCACGTTCCCAATTAGAAGTCTACCAAATCCTCGTCTTGCACTATTCACAGATACCATGATTTCCGGCAAAGATGTGCCTACGGCAACCACTGTGAGTCCTATCACACCCTCACTTATTCCCCAAACGAAACTGAGGTTGACCGCACCTTGGATAACCAACTGCGCACCTGCGATTACACCCACACAGGAAAGAACGACGATGAAAACCTCTCGAAGGGATTGCCTACCTTGCTCCTTTGGCGCCAACCCATAATTCACTTCCTGGTTGGTGGACTCAGTCTTGGATGCTTCTCTTGGAGGAGGTTTGCGAGCAAGCCCGCGAAGGGTCGTAAGAAATCTCAATCTGATTAGGTAGTCCACAAACACTTCGAATTGGTAGCACGTTTCGCATTCGTCTCGGTTGTCATAGAGGAAGAGCACGTAGGTGACAAACAGCAGCAACAGGATGATGCCCTCGTAGGCTGTAATTCGTGTTGGTGTGACCGGGTCAAACATGGAGAATCCTAGAAAGAGGAGAGTGAGTATCATGACCTTGGTGTCACGACCAAGAATAGCTGCGTTTGAGGCTAGTGGCGCGAAGACTGCGCTGAGGCCCACCACGAGCGTCAGATTCGCGACATAACTCCCAAGAATGTTCCCAAGAGCCAAGTATGAACTTCCCGCAGCGATTGCTAAAGAACTCGAAACTATCTCGGGCAGGGAGGTGCCAATGGCCACAAGCGTGAGGCCAATGAATAGCTCTGAAACACCGGCCGCTCTCGCAAGTCTAGATGCCGCCTCAACGAAATACTCGGAACCTTGGCTCAACATGAAAAGGCCCAAGGCTAGGAGACCAATGCTGAAGACTGGGTCCAGGGCCTGCAAGAACAATCACCTGTAGAAGACGATGTACTATCGCTTCTCATCAAGAATCTATTCTTTTCCATTTGGGTTGGCATCTTTTCAAGATAGCCGTCGTGAACAGGAAGTGATCGATCATAGATGAAATGCACTACCAAGCGCCCATCATCCATGATTTGCAGATAGCTTATTTGCCATGACTGGCGAGTCAATCGTATGATCGAAGTCTTTCTCTACGGCGGTCTCAAGAAGATAGTTGAGCAATGCAATCCTAATGCCAGTGCAATAATGCTATGCGAGTATGTTGAAGGAGAGCATTTCGAAGAGATGTTACGCCGATTGGGGCTGAATCTGGATGTTGTTGGTGATTGCTATATCAACAACGCTCCTGCGAATCCTGATAATGTTCTTCACGCCCATGATATCATAGAGCTTAATCAACGAGCTCTCTGAACAGACTAGGAATCCAGAGATCTCTGAGGAGCTTCTCGAGAGCTCGACTTTTCATTAGATTATTAAAGGCCAATTGCCTTGCTGACTTGCTTAACTACCGAACCGAAAGCTTTCGCGGCTTCGGAGTCTGGATCTTCCACCACGAATGGCATCCCTTTGTCAGACAGGCTGATGATTCTAGGATCCAGTGGCAATGACCCTAGATGATTCACTGCGAAGTCCTTAGCAGCCTTCTGAGTCACTCCTTCTCCGAACAGTCTGTATGCTTCACCGCATTTTGGACAGACAAACTCACTCATGTTCTCCACGATGCCCAAGACAGGTATTCCCATTATTCCCACGAGTCGAATCGCCCGACGCGCATCAAGCACAGCAACTTCCTGAGGAGTTGACACTATGATCACTCCATCTATCTGTGGGATTGACTGCAGAATGCTCAGTATCTCATCTCCCGTGCCGGGAGGCAGGTCCACGACCAGAATATCTAGCTCTCCCCACATCACATCACTTAGGAACTGACGAATAGCCTTCCCAACTAGTGGTCCTCTCCAAGCAACCGCATCATCTGCCTGTCGAAGAAGGAATCCCATGCTCATTACCTTAAGATTAAGTGGTCCTCTTATAGGTCGGATTCTTTCATTCTCTACCTGTGGATGAAGACCCTCAAGACCCAGCAACTTCGGCACATTCGGGCCATAGATGTCAACGTCGAGGATTCCAGACTTCAGTCCTTGTTTGGCGAAGGACATCGCCAAGTTGGTGGCCACAGTGGTCTTCCCAACACCTCCTTTCCCAGAGAGCACCACAATCTTATGTTTCACATCTCTCATGTTCTCTCTGACTTCGGGCGGTACCATGTCCTTTGTGTCAGTAGCTGTCTTGGTCATACATAACACCCATCTATGGTTACTTGCTCATTGACTGTTGGAGAACTAACAAACGCACCAAATAATGAATCCAGATTCATTATAAAGGGAACGGTAGGGGAAATGCTATGATTCTCATTGATACGAAATTTCAAATCATCATTCGACATACGTAGTTGAGCAGGTGGAGATGGCCCCATCTGCGCTTGGAATTGTGCCTAGTAGAAGGGTAGGACTCAAGGTGGTTGGGTGTGCATATGGTTCAATCTTGACAGCTAATCTAGAGTACGAACCCCTGCACTGCCTGGCAGAGGAATCGAATGGTGATGCGGCACAGATACCTATGGTGAAACTCAAGAGCACGATTGAAGGCAATCTACTGAGACTGACATTGGGACAAGCACAAGACAACTAGAGGTTTCAGACCGGAGGACGAACTATGACGAGTATACGAAACATCCTCAAGGCATTGGCCTCAGGAGAGATCAGTATTGAAGAAGCAGAGGAACAGCTCAATACCGCAGCACTTGCAAGGGTTGGCGAAATCGGTATGATTGACGTAAACAGGCAAGAGCGAAGCGGGGTCCCCGAAGTTGTATTCGCTGAGAGCAAGACCTTGGAGCATCTTGTCAGTATCGTCAAAGCCTTAGTCGAGAAGAATGATGTTGCTCTTCTAACAAGGGTCAGTGACTCAAAACTAAGGGGTCTCAAAGCCGCTCATCCGGACCTAACCTTTGATGTATCTGGAGAAGACGACCATCTGACCGTCGTTGCCCATAGTGAAGTATGGTCAGACCCCCCAAAGAATGGCAAGATTGCTATTCTGACCGCAGGCACATCTGATGTTATCTACGCTCGTGAGGCCGAAGCAATTGCCCGGTTGATGGCTGTAGAAACACTGACCTTCTACGATGTTGGTGTGGCTGGTGTACACAGGCTTGTGGAGCCCGTCAAGACAATCCTTGAGGAGGGTGCTGACGCCTTGGTGGTGTTTGCAGGGATGGAAGGTGCGCTCCCCACAGTGATTGCATCGTTGGTTGACATACCAGTGATTGGTGTTCCCGTCCCAACAGGGTATGGCTATGGTGGAAAGGGTGAGACTGCACTTGCATCAATGCTCCAATCCTGCGCACCGGGGCTTGCTGTTATGAACATAGGCAACGGTCTCGGCGCGGGTGCTGTGGCATGTCTCATCGCTAGGAGATGCGCCAAAAATGTGGAATAGACACTCTTGATATGAAGAGTGCCCTTGCTACTCTACCTGATCTGTTGATGGGTCCAAGACCTCATCCATTGCACCGGTGCGATATCCAAGAACGTCAAATGCAACGTATTTGAACCCGGCACTTTTCGCAAGTTCGTGAAGCCTGTCAAGCCTCATTAAGTCGAACAGCTTTTCTCTCTCCTCACGTCCCACCTCGATTCGAACCATGTTGTCATGAAACCGTGCCCGAACGCAGCTAACGTCGAACAGCTCCTTCACCCCTTGCTCCACTTCTTCAACTCTCCTGACACGATCTTCTGTGATCTCAGTACCGTAAGGGAATCTGCTTGCGAGGCAAGCCATAGATGGCCTGTCTGCAACTGACAGACCTGCCTCTTTGGCATAGCCTCGAATATCGCTCTTGGTTATCCCAAACTTACGGAATGGAGATAGAACTCCAACCTCCTCGAGAGCCAGGGTTCCTGGACGATGACCTCTCATGTCACTGGCGTTAGTCCCCTCTACCACAACATCCATTCCAAGCTGTTTGGCCATATCCAACCACGCAGAGGCGTGCTCCTTCTTACAATGATAACAGCGGTCAACTGGATTGCTTACAAACTCTTTGCTTGACAGTTCGTCTACTTGTATGACCTTGATTCGAATTCCAATCTCACCTGCTAGGTCGATAGCGGCCTGCAGCTCTGTCCTAGGAAATGTAGTACTATCAACTGTTAACAAGATTGTTTCGGTAGCGCTTCCTTGGGCCAGATGAGCAAGAACTGTACTGTCGACTCCGCCGCTGAACGCTACTAGTACTCGTTTTCCTCGAAGTAGACTCCTTACTCTTTCGAACTTCTCTTCACTTATTATCATCGCTGTGGCCTCATACACACCATTTCAGGCAGTCATAAGATTTGAGGAAGGTACGTGATGCAATCCAAGCCAAGTAGTGTATCTCCCTATGGATTGGCTATGGTAGGTCAACAGCTGGACTGCTAATGCAGATGGTTGCTCTAATTAGCAGGTGCGTTCTCACTAGGACCGGTGCAGACTTTGAGATTTGAGATTCGTCCAATTGGAACCATCAAGACGCCGTTTGAGTCCAGTGAGAATGTTCCAATACAATCGAGCAAATCCGTGGTGATGGGTGAAGTCGAATTGGAAGAGAGCTATTCAGTCGCACTAGACTCCCTAGATTCCTTCTCTCATGTCATTCTTCTCTACTGGTTTCACAGAGCAACATCTCCAAGACTCAGAGTGAAGCCTTACCTCGGCAGGAAGGAGCGCGGACTATTCTCGACTCGGGTCCCTTCGCGTCCGAATCCGATTGGAATCTCAATCGTTGAATTGGTGGAAGTGGGTGAGAAACGGATTGTCTTCAGGGGGGCCGATATGCTGAATGACACTCCTCTGGTCGATATCAAGCCGCTCATTCCTGAGTTCGACAATCGACCCGGGGCAAGCTCAGGCTGGCTGGCCGAATTTCTGTCAGACGCCACTCAGTCATTTCATGCAGACCGCAGGTTTGAGGAGTGATTCTAGAAGACATCCAGATCCATTCCGGAAACAACCTCTCCATCATATCTCTCTTTGACCTCCGCCACCAGTTCGTCATCTGTACGATTCCATGCTAGCTGATGATAGAGCACAAGCAAGCTTGGATTTGCTTTCGAGGCTATCTCAGCCAGTTCGTATGAGGAAGTATGCATTGAGGAGTGATATTTCCTCCATTCGGGTGGTCGTGTTTCCAATGATATTGCAGAATAGACCTCGTGTACAAGAATGTCACAACTCATGCTCTTCTCTACTAGCGTTGATGATGGAGCTGTGTCACCAGACACAACTATTGTCTTGTCTGGTGTGAGGAACCTGAATCCATATGCTGACCAAGAGCCGTGCACCACAGGGAACGCCTCTACTGAAACATGACTGTCCTGATAGACAACACCAGGCGTTTCTTCGGTAAATTCGCGCACATTTACAACGTAGCTTTCAGGAGTAGCTGGTTCTAGTCCATCGATTCTTTCCCGAACATCTTCCTCATATGCGGCCAGTATGTGGTCAGTCATTGATTGAGTGCCGGAAGGTCCATACACCTCAAGTGCAGTCCTGCGACCAACCACTGCGGGAGTGAGAATCAAATCAGGATATCCGATAGTGTGATCTGAATGTAGGTGTGTCAGAAACCCCCGAGTCAATCGTTCCGGCTCTAGACTCGCCTCTACAGCACGTCTCACAATTCCGACTCCAAAGTCAACCAAGTAGACTGATTCATCAACAACCACGGCAACTGATGGTCCCATCCTCTGTGGGTCCGGATTTGGATTCCCAGTTCCAAGAAGAATCACTCTGGTCACCATCGGTCAAACTTCCGTGAGATTGCACAATCTCAGTTCCAGAGGATTCCGTCATTGACTCTCATAAGCAAAGCTGTATGCACAATACATCGCAAAGTACAGGATATTTGAGGACGGAAACACAACTGAAAGACATGGAAGGTGTTGATACTGCATCTATTCAGTCAACCATGGTGGGGCCCCTATGGGCTCGGGCAACCTTCAGCAAGAGATACCCACATATTCTGAAGGATCAAGAGGCTTCGCACATCTTTGCCAAGGTAGCGAAGAAACATCCAGAAGCAGAAGCCAAGTTTGCGGCCATGGAACAGCTTGTTGATCAGTTCTTGGGGCTGTTCTTCCTTGTTCGAGCTAGAGTAATCGATGAATCTGTCAGGAACTATCTCATAGGGAACCCGGAAGCCTCTGTGGTCAACCTGGGATGTGGCTTGGACACGGCGTTCACACGCGTTGACAATGGCAGACTGCTTTGGTTTAATCTCGACCTTCCAGACGCTATTGACTACCGACTGGGCCTCATCCCCGAAACCACGAGGAGTAAATGTATTCCAAAGTCAGTGTTCGAATTGAGCTGGTTCGACGATATTGATTTCACACCCACAAGAGGTGCTTTCTTCATTGCAGCTGGTCTGTTCCCCTATTTCAGCGAAGCCGCACTAATCTCGCTATGCAACTCCATGGCAGAAAGATTCACTGGTGCTGAGCTGATGTTCGACGCTGGCTCAAGACTTGGTAATGTGTTCGTGAATAGGCGATTCAAGAAGTACGGTATAACGGGTTTGAAACAGCACTTTGACCTCGGAGACCCTGTGAGGCAGTTGTCCAAGTGGTCTGACAAAATCGAAGTGATTGAGTGGTTTCCTCATTTCGCGAGAACGCAACGTGAGCAGACATGGAAGTGGAAGACTCGCACCTTGATGAATCTGTGTGATTGGTTCAACTTGTCCAAGTTTGCCCATGTGCGATTCATGTCGAGATAACGACTGACGAATCGAGTCTGTACAGACATGCAGTCCTGCAACATAACCGAATCATGATTCACTGGAGTCCCGCAGTCCTTTTCAGTGACTTTGTTCTCGACCAGACCAGCCGAATGTGGAGTTGCAGCATAATGGCAATTGGCGGTATCTCATCAGACCTCGAGTTTCGGAAGTGGATTCTGCAGCAGCCTGAGGGACAGACACTGCTACGGTGCTACCAATGTGGACGTTGTACGAGTGCCTGCCCTGTGGCCGAGATTGATTCGTCTTTCAACCCACGCCTCTTCCTTGAGAAGATAATCCTGGCTGACGAATCATTGGCCGAAGAGCAGCTTATCTGGACCTGCTTGACGTGCGAGCAGTGTGAGGTACGATGTCCTGAACACGTTAAGATACCACAGATTCTGATTCTGGCGAAGGTCCGGGGGCTAGCATCCGGAAACACACCACAGACGGCACTCGATCGTGCCAAGTCCATTCTCCACCAAGGTCGTACAATCCAAGTCAGCGATCCCATGATTAAGACCCGTGAGAAGATGGAATTGCCAAGTCTTGGCAATCCTCCGGTAGAGCAACTCGTCAAGGTACTTGCGGACTTGAAGCTCGCAAAGAAACTCGAATCAACAGAGTCCAAATATGGAGGTGGCGAGGATAAGTAAGGCACAGAAGTACACCTACTTCCCTGGGTGTATGATTCCTTTCAGACTACCACACTTTGAACTTACCATTCGGAAGGTCCTAGAACGGCTAGATGTTGCCATGATAGTAGACGAAAGCCACACCTGCTGTCCTGAGCCAACCACTTTCACTGGAGTCGACTTTGAAGCATGGCTGACTATTGGGGCCAGAAACGTTGCTGTGAGTGAGTCTACGGGACTGGACACTCTGGCCCTCTGCAGCGGATGTTTTCATACACTTGCCATTGCAGGTCACATGCTTCAGTCGGATGATGACGTTCGTGAGAGAGTCAACACGAGACTGAAAAAGATTGGAATGAAGGCTACCGGCAAGGTAGCGGTGAAGAACATCCTGCACGTCCTGCATGAAGACATTGGGCTTGAGAGAATCAAGAAGCGAGTTGTTCGGCCTCTCAAGGGAATCTCGATTGCCGCTCACTACGGCTGTCATCTTGTGAGGCCATTAGAGGCAACACACATGGATGATGCAGAGAATCCACGATGGATGGAAGATTTGGTTGAAGCTGTTGGCGCTAACGCTATTGAATATGAGGACAAGATGGCATGCTGTGGTGCACCAATAGGCCCCTCAGATGAATCCAAGTCCTTCAGACTGACCGCCGAGAAGCTCCGCAAGATCAGAGCAGCTGGAGCCGATGCGATTGTCATGATCTGCCCCACTTGCTATACTCAGATGGAGATGCAACAGAAGAAGGCAGTTGACTATTTTGACCCAGAGTTCAGCATCCCTGTCCTGTATCTCGGAGAGATGCTGGCACTCGCCATGGGAATGACAGATCTCGTTACTAGCAACTCGAGAAGATATCATCGAGTTAAGATTCAACCAATCCTTGAGAAGATGGGGGTCGGCAAGTAATGGCAAAGACTGTAGTCGTGGTCGGTGCAGGAGTAGCGGGCATTCAGGTTTCTCAGCAGCTCGCCGATTTAGGGTTCGTGGTCCATCTAGTTGATAGGGAGTCTACAGTGGGCGGTCTGTCAGCTCATTTAGGCAAGGTCTTCCCGACTGACGACTGTGCCTTATGCCTCGATGCGTGTGAGGAGCTGTTCAGCGGTCATCATCGAAGGTGTCAATATCGAAGTCTTCTAGGCAGTCAGAAGAAGCTCAACCTTCATACACAGACACAAGTCAAGTCAATCAAGCGTGAGGGAAACGGTTTCTCAGTATCTGTTAAGACATCACCACGTTACATTCTGCTGGACAGATGTGTGGTCTGTCTAGAATGCATTCACGCCTGTGAAGTAGAGGTTGAAGATGAGTTCAATCTTGGTAGGGGCACTAGAAAGGCCATCTATAGGCCTATTCCTCAGGGAGTCCCACTTGCGCCTCTGATTGACATGGACTCATGCACAAGGTGCGGCAAGTGCGTCGAAGTGTGCGGAGTCGGAGCTATCAATCTTGACCAGCGAGCGAAGACCCGAACCATAAGGGCTGACGCGATAGTATTGGCAACTGGCGTTGAGGAACGGTTACCACACATTCTACCGGGCTATGCTTATGGCGAGTGTGAAGATGTGCTTACCCAAAGAGAGCTGGCACGACTTCTAGACCCTACTGGGAGTACTGTCGGCAAGGCACTCACAGCATCTGGACAGCCTGCGAAATCCGTGACAATGATTCTGTGTGCGGGTAGTAGGGATCTTAATGCCATCGAGTACTGTTCGCAGGTTTGCTGTACCTACAGCCTGAAGCACGCTCTAATGCTCAGAGAGCAGGGCATAGACGTTAGTCTATGCTACATGGACTTACGAGTTCCATCTCACAGCCGTCACTATCTTGAACTCGCTAGGGAATCCGGCGTGAAGTTCGTGAGAGGTAAACCGGACCATGTAGTGGTACGAGATGGTAGACCAGTCACCGTGGTTGAGAACACAGAGTCCCTGGAGCGACTTGAGATGGGTTCTGACATCGTTGTTTTGGCATCTCCGCTGATCCCTCTTGCCTCACAAGACGGAAGCTTCACCGATTTGCTCGACGCAGATGGGTTCTGCCATCGTCGAAGTAAGAAGCCCGGGGTCTATGCCTGTGGCACATCGACCGGTCCTACTGACATTCCTACAAGCGTTGCAGAGGCGAATTCTGTCGCATTGGAGATCTACACAGACCTGATGGGGGTGGGCAAATGAAGCGTCTGTACCTCTGCACCTGCAACAAGACCATTGATCAAGTGCTGGACTTCAAACGGATAACGAAGGAGTTGAAGGGAGTCTTCGACAGTATCGAGATTGTCCATGATCTTTGTCTTAAGGAGGGGCTTGAAGCACTTGGACAGAGCGCATCTAGAGAAGACTCTATTGTGATAGGTGCCTGCAGCTCCCAGACTCTTGGTATTCCTGTGAGGCACCATGTCAAGAGTGAACTTGTTTCCTTCGTTCCAATAAGGGAGCAGATAGCATGGGTCCATGCCAAGGAGAAGGATTCAGCCACATACAAAGCGATAGTTCTCCTGTCTGATGCCGCGGTGAGATTGGACTACCTTGAGCCCACAACGAAGTTCACAGAAACAACGGTGGATGAGATTCTGGTCATTGGCGGTGGCATAGCCGGTCTGAAGGCGGCATTCGACTTGAGTAGATTGGGAATCAAGGTAACTCTCTTAGAGCCTCTCGGTATGCGAGAGGACTCGTACTTGAAAGATTACCGATTCATTGCCGATTCGGAATCTCTGCATGACCTGCTGAAGACCCTTCAGAAGGGTCTCTCAAAGGTTCAGAGAATGCAGGGTGTAATCAGTGAACTGACTGGTCAGGTGGGGTCATACGAGGTCACATGGGCCAACCAAGATGGAACCACGACTTCCCAAGAGTGTGGTGCAATCATAGTCGCCACGGGTGCAGAGCATTTCTTACCACAGATTGCCAAGAAGTTTCTTCACGGTAAGTCTGAGCGGACCGTGTCTCTACATGACCTTCTCAACAGTCCTCGGAAGGAGGGAAAGAAGCGTCGAAGCATCTTGGTCGCTGTTGATCCGGAAAGCCCTCTGGCCTCAGTTGAGGGGTCCCATCTTCTCAGAAGCGCTAGAGAACTATCTCTACGGGGGAACACTGTGTTCGTCGCACATACAGACATCAGAACTGAAGATGAGAACCTCTACCGCGCTGCACGCGACTCTGGTGTGATCTTCATTCGAGGAAGCATCAAACGTGTGAAGGAAACGGATCTGGGATTGACTTGTCGTATTGCGAACTCTCTCGAATCTCTGGACCGGGAGGTGACAGTGGACACCATTGCAGTCTTTCCAGTGATAGGCCCATCCAGCAGTAACGAAGGGGTCTCTAAGTCACTTGGCCTGAATTTGAATGAGAATGGTTTCATCGAGATTCGCTACAGCAAGATGAAGCCAGTACAGACGTCCAGAAGAGGGGTATTTGTCGCAGGGAACGCGCACATGCCAATGGGGCTTGTTTATACTCTGTCATCTGCTCAGAACGCCGCACTCGAAGCTTTCAAGATTGTTCGCTCACCTCTGAAGCGGTCTGGATGGATACCTGTCATCGACGAGGAAACCTGTGACTTGTGCAAAGCCTGCTTGGACACATGTCCGAACGATGCCCTGCGACTGATCGATGATCGCATAGTGCACATTCCTTCGCATTGCGAGTTCTGCGGAATATGCGTATCGGCATGTCCGACAAGAGCAATCGAGTTCCAATCTCATAGCAAGGAGAGCTGGTTCGCCAGGTTTGAAACGATTGCCGAAACCCATAGGCGACTCGAGGGCAAGAGGCCCTTCACATTTGTGTTCGCCTGTAGCGAGTGTGCCAATGCCTCAATTGACCAAGCTGGTTTTGCCGGGAAGGAGTATCCAACTGGATCATATGTCATCCAGTTTCCCTGCGCCGGAATGGTGTCACCGATTGAGATCCTTAAGGGGCTGGTCGTTGGAGCAGAGCAAGTCATTCTGGCACACTGCCCACCAGCTGGCTGTCATCACCGGACCGGCGACCATTTGTCAGAGCTCGTAGTGAGCTTCACTAGGGAAATGTTACGGGAGATAGGGCAGGATCCGGAACGCGTACGGGCCACGTACATGATTGCAGCACTTCCAAATAAGATGCAACAGGAGGTGGGCAGTCATGACTAAACGAGAAGATTTCATTCACAAGCTGCGTGAGATTGCAGTCCAGACTCCCACTGAGATAATCGAAGTTCCTGACAAGGTCGAAGGCTTCGGGACAATTGTCTACAAGCCACAGACCTGTAGTGCATGCAAGAAGTGTATGGATGTCTGCGAGGTCGATGCACTCGACATCGAGTTGACATTGAGCCTTCCTGAATTCCTGGTTGCCACCATCCCAGAAGATGGCTACAGATCCAAGAATAGGGCGGCTCTCGTTTCTCTCCTTCAGCATCTACAACAGAATGGCGATGTGCAGGCAATCTCAGTACCAACGGGTCTCTCTGGCTACGGATCGATTAGCTGGATGCAGGACAAATGCATTGCTTGCAACAAGTGTGTTGAGATCTGCCCTGAAGACTGCCTTACACTTGAGAAGCAGTACAATCTGCCAGCTATCATCGGTGAAGTGGTTCCGCCGCCTGCGGCCGAAGTCTCTGACTGGGAGCCGTTCATAATCTGCTTCGTCTGTTGGGAGTGTTCACACGCTGCGGCCGACCTTGCTGGTCTGATGCATCTCCATTATCCTGCGAACATCCGGACCATCCGTGTACCGTGTAGCGGTGCCGTTGAGCCATTCCATATCATGACTGCGATGCAGAACGGCGCAGATGGCGTGCTTGTGACAGGTTGTCTGCTTAGCGAGTGCCACTACGGAGGCGACGATGAGCTAGCGGGCAATTTCATGCAGTATGACTTTGTGCATTTCTGGAAGCAGGTCTTCGAGGGTATAGGTCTTGGGGGCAGACTTCACATCGATTTTGCATCTGCTGCGATGGGGATCAAGTTTTCAGAGATAGTGACGGAGTTCGTACATCGAATAGAAGAACTGGGGCCGAGCCCTCTCAGAGGGAAACTGGAGGTGGAAGAGTAGATGGCCAAGAAGAAGAGCAAGAAGCAAGAACAGAGAATTGGCGTCTTCATATGCAGCTGTGGGACAAACATCGGCGGAGTCATAGACGTTAGAAAGCTTGCGCGTGAGTTCAAGGATTACCCCGGAGTTGTGCATTCCACCACTAACATGTTTACATGTTCAAAGGATGGACAGGACACCATTGCCAAGGCAATTCGGGACCATGAACTGACGGGTGTTGTGATTGGGGCATGCACTCCCAAACTGCATGAGCAGCTCTTCAGAGAGATTCTTGAAGAGAACGGCGTGAACGCATTCAGACTTGCCCAGGCAAATCTTAGAGAGCACGATACATGGGTACATGATGACAAGCCTGAGGAGGCATACAAGGTTGCATATGATCTGGTCGCCGCAGCGATTGAGCGTGCCAAGACTCTTGAGGACATAGGATATGAGGAGTATCCTGTCGAGAAGAGCGCGATGGTCATAGGGGCCGGAATCGCAGGCATTCAGTGCGCGCTCGACCTTGCAGACAAAGACATCAAGGTGTATCTAGTAGAGAGGTATACGTCAATAGGGGGTTACATGGCTAGGCTTGAGAAGACATTTCCAACTCTCGACTGCTCCATGTGTATCCTATCTCCCAAACTCTCGGCGGTCGAGCGTCACAAGAACATAGAACTGCTGTCCTACTCAGAGGTTCTCCACGTTGAACGTGATTATGGCAACTTCAAGGTGCGTGTCCTGAAGAAGCCCAGATACGTGGATCCAGAAACCTGTATAAACTGTGGAGCTTGCGAGCGTAACTGCCCAGCCACGGGATACGACGAATGGAATCTGGGACTGGGTGAGAGGAAGGCAGTCTACAAACCATTCCCACAGGCAGTCCCTGGAGTCTACTTCCTTGACAAGGAATCCTGTCTACACTGGACAGATGGTTGCAGCATATGTGCTGAGAAATGTCCCCGTGATGCTATCTCATATGAAGTAGAGGCTGAGGAAACTGAGCTCACGGTCGGTGCAGTGGTCGCTGCAACGGGATTCGAAGAGGTTGGCATAGAAGAACTGCCTGAATACGGTGGTGGGAAATACAATAGGGTCATCACTGCCGGTCAGTATGGTAGGATTCTGAGCCTTGTCGGGCCCAGTGAGGGCAAGGTTCTCCTGCCCCCCGAGTTTGAGGAACCTCCGAAAAGGATTGCATATATCAACTGCGCAGGCTCAAGGGACGAGAAGTGTCGACCGTGGTGCTGCAACTTCGGATGCATGTATACACTTCGCCACGCAGAAATGACTACTAGGCTGCTCGGTGATGTAGAGCAATGGATAATCTATCATGAACTGCGGGCAGGAGGCAAAGAGTACGAGCAGTTCTACGGACGAGTGAGAGAGAGTGGAGTGCGGTTTGTGCGCGGCTTTCCCGGGGACATGACCGAAGAGGAGGACGGCACAATCAGTTTCACAGTCTTCGACCAGGGTTCGGGCGCCTTGTTGCGTTTGAACTTCGATCTTGTCGTTCTAACAATGGCAGTCGATCCCTCTCCAGGTGCGGCAGAGCTTGCCCACATGCTCGGAGTAGACAGGAGTGAAGGGGGATTCATGAAGGAGCTGCATCCCAAACTGGAACCAGTCAACACAAAATCGAGGGGTGTGTACATTGCCGGAGCATGCCAGAGTCCAAAGGACATTCCAGCTAGTGTTGCAGATGCCAAGGCTGCGGCCAGTGCAGCCGCTTCTCACGTACTGAAGGGCACAGTCCGAGTCCAGATGGACAAGGCCGTCGTGGAAGAGGATCTATGTATTGGCTGTGGTCTATGTGAGAAAGTGTGTCCATACGCTGCAATCTCAATGTGTGATCGTGATACAGGGCCACAGCTTGCTGAAGTCAATTCGCTCTTGTGTACTGGCTGCGGCAAATGTCAGGTTGTCTGCCCTACCGGAGCTATCAGAAGGAAGCATTTCACAACTGAGCAGATTGAGGCTGAGATTCTGGGTCTCATGGCGGCCCAACGGCGTCGTGAACAGGCGGAGAAGACGTGACTATTCGGACTCAGAGCGGGTGTAGCAGCCGCAGAAATCCTAGACAATCATGGACATTCATCTAGTTCCTATCTTGATACCCCTTTGAATTCGTATGTCCTTTAATACCCTCATCAAGACAACACTCTGATTCTCATGTTGGTCCACAAGGCCTACCGATACGAACTTGACCCCAACAACTCCCAGAGATCCTCTCTTCTCCAACATGCAGGAGTCGTTCGTTTTGCCTACAACTGGGGGCTTGACCAGAGAATCAAGTTGTACAGGGAGAATCAAGGAGCAGATCGGTTCACAGATGCAATGAAACAACATAAGCTGTTGAACAGTCTTAAGAAGACCCAATTTCCTTGGATGTATTAATGTTCCAAGTGCGCACCTCAGGAAGCATTAAGGGACCTCGATAGAGCGTTTAGATACTTCATTCGAGGACTGAAGACCGGGCAGAAGGTTGGCTTCCCGAGGTTCAAGCGGAGAGGTGTCAGGGACAGTTTCAGACTGACTGGAACCATTCGATTGAAGGGGCGAAAAATCCAACTTCCGCGGCTCGGTAGAATTCGAATTAAAGAGAAGAGGAAGAGCTACTACAAGGGACGGATTCTCTCCGTCACGATTGGGAAACGGGCTAACAAGTGGTTTGTTTCCATCACGGTAGAGGTGGAGATTCCAGATCCTATTCCTGTTGAGGGCCCCGCTGTGGGAGTAGACCTCGGAGTCAAGACCCTGGCAACCCTCTCTGACGGCACAGTCTTTCCCAATAGCCGGGCTCTAGGAAAACAACTCCGGAAGTTAAGACGGCTATCAAAGGGCCTGAGCCGAAAGAAGAAAGGTAGCAGGAACCGTGAGAAGACAAGGCTTCGATTAGCCAAGATGCATCTGAAGATCTCCAACATCCGACAGGACACCCTGCACAAGGTGACGACCTATCTAGCCAAGAGCCACAGCAGAATAGTGATCGAGAACCTTGGAGTGTCAGGGATGCTTAAGAACCGAAGGCTGGCACGGGCTCTTGCGGATGTGGGGATGTACGAGTTCAGGAGGCAACTGGAGTACAAGTGCGCATGGTATGGGTCACATCTCATAGCTGCCTCTAGAACATTCCCTTCCTCAAAGAGATGCTCCAACTGCGGACACAAGAAGAAGGATTTCTCACTCTCAGAGAGAGAGTACCATTGTGAATTGTGTGGGATGACAATAGACAGAGATCTGAATGCCGCATTGAATCTAGTCGCCGTCAGTTTGCCGGAGACTCAAACCGCCTGTGGAGAGGATGTAAGCCTCTATGATTCCCTAGGAATCACGGAGCGGACCTCTGCGAAGCAGGAACCGAACATCATTCCCGGACCATGATGTCCAGGCTTGTTTAAGTTTCGGGAAACGGAAGGCTATATTACTCAGAATCAGTTCAAGTGACGTCGTCTGTGGTGTTGATAGTTGGCTAGAAGAGCTTCGTTCTGGGCCCTCCTTTTTCCCATATTTGCTGTGTCGCTAGTAGCATCTTATCTCATCCTCACCACAGGGAGCTTCGCCGTGGACCACTACCAAGACATATCTATCGAGGCCAGAGGGTATACCCCCATCCAGATATGGTGCGTAGAGAATGATTCTCTCCAAGGCAGTTTCGAGGTCGTATCTGTTGATGATGTTGACTTCTATGTGATGTCTGAGGAGGTCTACAGTCACTGGAGCAGTGGCGACGGCTACCCGGGAGACATATTCATTCAGAACGACGTGGAATCACTTAGCTGGAGTGCCACCATAGACTCTGATGGATATTACTTCGTAGTGTACAACAACGAGGATAATACGTCTCCAGCGCATGTTCTTGGTTCATTTCACATCTCGTCTAACAGGGACATCATTGGTTCTCTCACTGTTGTCACAATAATAATCTTCATTGGTCTTGCAGCGATAACGAAGTTGGTCCAGAAGATGATCACCTAGAAAGAGCCGCGGTCGTCAATGATATGGATTTGACAGACTCCCGTTTCCCTTTCTTTCATCGATAAAGACTAGTGGAGAGGAGTCACTCCGAATACGCCGATGGAATCTGATCAAATGGAGAGATTTGCATGAGCGGCCTTTTAGTGGATGATTCGTATCTACTCTCAATTCTGCAGAGTCTGATTGCTATCGAGTCCGTCAATCCTTCCCTTGTGAAGGGTGGTAGTGGAGAATCGAGAATCGCCCATCAAATTGGCGATTATCTTGAAAGGATTGGACTCGAAGTAATCTACCAAGAGTTGGATGAGGGCAGAGAGAATGTCATCGGAATCCTCAGGGGCAACGGGGCCGGACGGACTCTGATGCTCAACGGTCACACCGACACCGTCAGTATCACAGGCATGGACATAGAGCCACTTGAACCTGTGTTCCGAGACGGAAAGGTGTACGGCAGGGGGGCCTTTGACATGAAAGGCAGTCTGGCTGCAATGCTAGTAGCCATCCAAGGTATAGTCAGTTCAAACGTCCAGTTGGAAGGAAGCGTGGTTCTCGCCTTTGTTGCAGATGAGGAATACGCAAGTCGCGGCACCGAGGAGGTCATCAAGGAATACCCTGCAGATGCCGCCATCGTGACCGAACCCACCGATTTGCAGGTGATAATTGCTCATCGGGGATATGCATGGGCGAAGGTTGAGGTGCGTGGGAAGGCGGCTCATGGAAGCCTCTCTGACGTGGGGATAGATGCTATTACAAAGGCCGGTAAGGTCCTGGTTGCCTTGGATGAACTAGAACGCAGGTTCCAGAATCAGGAACGTCATCCTCTGTTAGGACGGCCCTCCGTACATGCTTCTCTCATCCAAGGCGGAATAGAGCTGAGCACCTATCCTGATTACTGTAGGATTGACCTCGAACGGAGAACCCTGCCAGACGAGGATTCTCATGCCATTGAGGCAGAGCTGGATGAAATTCTCAGCAACGTTACATCCTCAGATAGGCACTTTGATGCAACCTCTGAGGTCTTCTTCTATCGGCCTGGACTTGAGGTCCCGGAGGACATTGAGATCGTCGATTATCTCACTAATGCATGTCACACAATAATAGGAACGAAGCCTGAACTCAAAGGGGCCGCATGGTGGACGGATGCTGCTCTTCTATCAAGAGCTGGGATTCCTGCTGTCCTCTTCGGCCCGTCGGGTGAGGGTGCCCATTCACCAGTTGAGTTTGTTGACTTTGAGTCTCTGAAGATCACCGCTAGGATTCTTGCAGAGGTCGTTTCGTCATTCTGTAGATAGTCTGGGTAGTTACTCAGAGAGTACCGTTCGAGGGATTGCCACACCCTGTGCATTGAAGGTGGGTTTGCACACCTGTCCACAAGCATTCGGGGGCATTCACAAACATGTTTCAGGCCGACAAGTATGTCATCCTCCCAGTCAACCTTTATGTGACTGAAGAGAACGAGGAAGCCACTGTCACTTTGCTAGAGTAAGCCACACGCGAATGAAGAGGTGAAAAGATGCCCCTTAAAGCAAACCAGAAAGAGAGATACTCGAGAATGCTCGCACTTCGTGACTTCACGGAGGATGATATGGAGAAGATTCTGACCTCCCGAGTTACCGTAGTTGGGGCTGGGGGTCTAGGCAGTGCAGTTCTTCATCTTCTTACCGCTTTGGGCTTTGGTCATATCAGGATAATTGATCGAGACATTGTCGAGCTCTCCAACATCCAGAGACAGACAGTCTACGACACTAGTGACATAGGTATGCCGAAGGCGGAGGCGGCAGCGGCTAACCTAAAAGTCATGAATCCCGAAGTAGACTTGGAGCCCATCAGTGCTTCTCTGGATGAGAGAAATGCCCACGAGCTCTTAGTCGGGTCCGATATAATCATTGACGGACTGGATTCGTTTCACACTCGACACGCTGTCAACAAGGTGAGCCAGAGTCTTGAGATTCCATACGTATTCGCTGGCGCCATTGAGTATCACAGTAATCTCACAACGTTCATTCCTGGTCAAACAGGATGTCTGCATTGTATGGCTGGAGATGCTAAGGACGACCCAGAGTATACCTGCGCGAATGTCGGAGTCACCCCTGAACTCCTCTCCATAGCGGGTGCGATACAAGTACGAGAGGCAGTTCTCCTTACTACTGAACGCGAACCACATCTGAAGAGCAGGCTGATGGTAGTTGACCTGTCCTCTTTGACTTTCGATGTCTTCGACATCGGCCGTGATGAAGACTGCCCTGTCTGCTCCGTTGCGCAGCCTGACGTCCCTATCAGGGTGTCAAAGGAGGCAAGTGCAACAACGCTGTGTTCTGGTACTTTCAGCATAGCCCCTCCGTCAATGAACGTTCTGGACATTGATGGCATTGCAGCGCGGCTGGATGACAGGTATGATGTCAAGAAGGCTGCTAAGTGGTTGAAAATCAAGACTCTGGAGGGCACAGAGATTACCATCATGGGGAGAGGGAACGCCATAGTCCGAGGTGTGAGCTCAGTAGAAGACGCGTTAGCAATCTACCGAGAGGTAGTGGGACTAGAGTGATAGTTGGCCAGAACCACGAATGAGTTACAGAAACGACTGGTCAATTAGATTTAAGAAGTGCAAGGCAGCAGGAGATTGATTGGGTGAGTCTGGACCTTGGAGATTGAAGGGTTCTCATTTCCAACCGAACTCTACTATCATCCAGACCATACATGGGCCAAGTTAGAGGGCGACAGAGTACGGGTCGGGATAACTCCCTATGCCGTGCAGCTCGCAGGGGAGATATCAGTCCTAACTCTTCGACCAATTGGCAAAGAAGTCATGATTGGCGGCACAATCGCAACTCTCGAGAGCAATAAATGGGTTGGCCCTCTGAAATGTCCAGTATCCGGGAAGATCGTGGAGTCCAATCTCGAATTGGAGAAGAATCTCGGAAAACTCCTGGAAGACTCCTACGGTGAAGGTTGGATATCCATCCTTGAACCAATTGATCTGGAGGAGGACCTCGGTCAACTGATCTATGGCGAAGTTGCCGTAAGAGACTGGATGCTCTTGGAGATGAAAGGCAAGGGAAGCGCTTGAAACCGAGCCACGGCCATATGAACAAGAGAAGCGATTGATCTGTGCGAGGATTTACTAGAGCTCGCGAACTCATCTCAACAGCCCTGAGGGAGCCAAAGACTCATGGATCAAGAAGCCATCAGGAAGGGTGCTAGATTAGTAGAAACTACTGATCCCAAGAGCAAGATTCGATTACTCCACGTTAAGAGCGACCATCTTCTTCCGCACACATACATAATCGAGTCTCCTAGTGCGCTGCAGATTCTTCTCCAGCCATGGCTGGTTGGGGCATCATTGGCAAACTCAGCGCGTGAAAGCAGTAAGGACTTTCTCTGTGCTGCATTCGGAATTGTAAAGGAATTCCGCAACTCAACCATTGATACGGTGACGGAAGTTGTACCACTCGCAGGGGCACTCTACTACAGCCTAGCTGAGGCCTTTGAAGCAGTCTTTGGTGAAACAATCAACCGTTGTTTCATAGGGGCAAAACGACATCTCTCAGAATCTGGCTGGATGACGGACCTATCGTACCTGAATTTCGAAGCGATGACCGCTCAACCATTGATACTGATTGGGGACACGATTGCTACTGGTGGGACCATTGAGAGTATCATTCAGGCCACAATGAATCACAGCTCCGAAATCAGGGCAATAGTTGTGTACTCAATCGCTGGCGGACTCAAGGGAGCGGTCCGACTGAAGCATCTTGCCGACAGAATACAGATTCCAGTCTACACGTTCTATTCGAATGCAATCTTTGGTGTTGAACCAAACGGCACAGATATGCCCTGGCTTCATCCAGGAACAGTTGTGTCCCCAGAGATTGGAAACAAGGCAGAAATGGTCTATGGGCTGGACCTTGGTCGACGCTGGTGTAGTATATGGGACTGGGGTGATCGTTCGAAGCATCCACTAAAGCATCTTCGTGAGCTAATCGAGAGATGCGATTTTGAACTCTCCAAGGTCCCAAACAAACAGACCCGAGCGATTCTTGAGAGAATCAAGAATGAATGTCGGACAGCACTGAAGAGCTTGAGTCGGTCGCTGTCGTTGAAGTGAATCGATTCTGTTTTGCATGCTTTGACTGCAAGCTTTTTCACGTGAGGCCAGTAGAATGCCTGTCTCGTCCCATTACAAACTTGATGAGGTGTGAGAGCTGACGAAGATACGCGTGATAGGAGTCTATGTTGATGATATTGACAAGGCCCTTGATTTCTATTGTAACAAACTTGGTTTTGAGGTAGAACACCGATATGATGACTGTCTGGTTCACCTCAAGAATGAGGGTCCTCCATTGATTCTTGAAGAGGTGAAGGAATCTAACAAACTGAAGTACCCGGGAGCAACTCAAGTTGTACTCTGCATTGAAGCAGAGAATCTTGAGGAAGAGGCCGCCCGTCTAAGGGGCCTTGATGTTGAGTTCGTGCATGAAAACCCACAGCGATTTCCCGCTGGCACCTATATGTCGATGCGAGACCCCGCTGGCAATGTGATTGAGCTGCTTCAGTTCAGCAAGGAGTAACAGTCTTCGAATCCTATTGAATGCAAGTCATTCCTCAAACGAGAAGTTCGGGGGCAGGTGTGTCTTCAGTCCAAGTATTCTAGAAAGCGAGTTATGAAACGGTTTGAGATCTGGATTCCGAATGGCGTCGGTCAGAGAGACCCACTCGTACTCGGAATGTTCCCAGCTCAGCTTCACGTCGCCTTCTAGATATCTGCACCAGAAATCGATGAAGACCATCGGATACTCCTGTGAACCTCGGTAAAAGAAACTCGTATGGACAGGCATGATCAGCTCAGCTTGAATGTCTGTTTCTTCAGTAATCTCCCTGATTATTCCCTTTTCCGGATTCTCTCCCATTTCAAGCCGTCCAGTTATCACTTCCCATGTATCCGGGGCAAAGTCCTTCTCAGGAGACCGCTTGAGAACCAAGATTCCTTGGTCACTCTCAACTATGGCCCCCATTGCGACATAGAACTGCTTCAAACCACTATCTCCGATTCTCGTGTGACATTACGTCTGCTTCTTCCAGTGATAAACGAAGTCACAGACGTCGTCACCCTGCATCAGAGTCTTACTCCTCTCCAGATGTATCCTCGGGTGAAAGATGGGAGCCGCGGCGAAGTCTGTCTGGCAGAACATCAGATAGCCTAGGTCTGTGGCTTGGAGTTCTTTGAATACGTCTGCCCAAAGGCATTCCCTTGTACACATTCTGAAGGTCCCAGGGTCAGAGTCAGGATAATCGTGAGTCTGAGTATTGGATGAGAACTCGTTGGTTGAGAGCTGTTTCATCAGCCTCCGGAAGTCTTCAATTGACTCCAGAGGCTTGTTTGCTCCTTTCATTAGGCCCCTGATATTCTCAACGGCTTCTCGCTCATAGAAATCCTTCAAGATCTCGTGAGTCCTATCTTTACCTATCTGTTTCTCGAACTCTCTAATCAGGGCAACTCGACTTGAGTAGATGTCTTTCAGGAAATCGGCATATGTAGACTCGTATTTACTCGTAAACTTGTGTCCACTCTGGTTCGACATCTGGGCCGCACTCCCTGGCGTAGGGTATGAAACGCCCACTGATGCTATTAAGCTAGGTTTCTACGCGTTTTCTTCAACCCAGCTTGGACTCATAGTCCACAAGATTGGAGAGTACTCGTCTGAGAAGGTCCTCAAAGTCATCGATTTCGCTGTCGGTGAGCCCTCTGTAGAAGAGGTCGAGCATTGCCTGAGAGGCCTGCTCATACTTCTTGTACGACCTCTTCGTCTTGTCAGTCAATTCAATCAGTGTCTTACGTCCGTCCTTTTCTGAGGGAATCCGCCTGAGGTGTCCGCTTTCTTCAAGCCTATCCAGCACTTCGGTAAGAGTAGACTTTCCAAGCTGTGTTCTCTTCCCCAGCTCGTTGATCGAAATGCCATCTTCTTGCCATAGAGAGAAGATTACCCTCCCCTGGCCCGGACTGATTTCAATCTCAAGCTCTCTCAAACGTCTGGAGAATATGCGTCCTGACAGGTGATGTATCTTGGTGATCAGGAAGCCGCCTTCTCTCATTCCCGTCATTCAAATCCACTCAATTCAAGACGAAACGTATGGCTCTTGTTCCATCCTCGTGCAACAGTTGGCCGCACTCTGAGAATTGTGTGGTCCGGGTCGTCATATCCAGAGGGATAGTATCTCTCCCATCCTTCATCCTCGTGCCATATTGCCTTCTTTATCTCAACACCCGGAACAATCTCGACGGTCCCGCCAAGCATGACTCCTTGCCAGTCGTCTTGTTTGCAGTAGTAGACTGAAGCCTTCGAATTGGACTTCACGTCCTCAACCTTGGTTGAAGACGTATTGGTTGAGAAAATGATGAAGAAATCCTCCTTCTCTTTGAAGAAGGGAATGAGTTTCGGGAGTCTCTCCTTGTTTCGAAGATTCCACATCGCTCTAGTCTGAGGGAAGCCCTCCTTGTCAATAGTAGTCAAATACGCTGGCCAAGCCTCTTCTATCAACTGGAGGCACAACTGTTTCAGTTCTTTGTCGCTCATGCTTCTGCAACTCCTATACACGAACAATAGTTCGATACCGTACTATTTAGTTCGCTTCCGAACTATTTAAGCGTATACTACAACGCAGGAACACCATCTCATCTCGTTGGCCGCAGCTATTTCTTCACAGCCCAAAACACAACAAGGCCAGGAAAGGTTTCGAACGCTCCACACTTTGTGAAGTTCGCCTCAATAACAGTTCCCACATCATTTCCTTCCACTACTCCAAGTTCCGGGAAAAGATGTGTCGCAGTCACCCTGATGAATTCTCCAAGAGAGGGTTCTGCTGGCTCTTCGAAGAATGCGAAGGGGGCGATGATCTTCAGAATCCCACCCTCGACAAGAACCCTCTTGCACTCGGCTATGGCTCTTGGTAGGGCGTTCCTTTCTGGTACTCCGCTCAGCCAAACCTCAGCTAATGCTTCGTTTGGAACTGCAATGTCGCATATGTCCCCCTTCATCTCTCGAAACGGCAATCGCGTTCTGCTTACGAGTGTACAATCCCCAAGAATATCAAGAGGTGCACCGGAATTTCGTTCTGAAAGGTACTCGATGGTCCGAAGGTCTCTCTCCTTGAGCCCAGGAAAGGCCGCAAAGAGGATTCTGCCCTCAACACGCTCAATCTCAGGCACGTCCAGCACGTCATAGAAATATGTGGCCGCAGTGTGCCTGTAACTGTCATAGAAGTGGAGCACCACATCTATCGAGTTTCTCAGAATCTCTCTCAGGCGCGTTTCTCCTCTCGGGCCCAGCTCATACACACGCCGATCTGGACCGTGAGGTCCAGGCTGAATCTCACTCTCTACAAGACCTTCTGACTCCATCTCATGTAACCATCTGTAAAGGGTAGTCAGTTGTGGTTTCCCAACCTCATCCGGAAGCGCCTGTAGAAGGTCATAGCCATGAAGCGGCGTCTTGTCTAATGCCAATAGGACTCGGTCCTTCACGCGATCCTTCGAGACTTTCAAGCTATATGCAATCCCACGTATAGCTATCGGTGCATTCCTACTTATTATCATCCATCTAGGTAGATTTCATTGTGAACTAACAATGAAGTGTGAGTCCTGCGGAATGACCATGACCAAAGCTGAGGAGTTCGGCGGTCATGATCCAGACAGCAAATACTGTGTATACTGCTCTGATGCCGACGGGAACCTCAAACCAAGAAATGAGGTCCGTGAGGGCATGATTCAGTTTTGGATGAACCGCGAGAATATTGATCGAAAGACAGCGGAAGAGAAGACTGATTCTTACATGAGCTCCCAACCGGCATGGAGAGCCTAGTTCAAACCTGATGAGTGGAGGCTGCCGAGCTCAATTATGCTTCTCCTGCCTCCACTTGGTCTTTCAGAGTTCTGACGATAACATCTGTCGTCTGAATGGCCATAGTCCTCTTGGCCTGCAGCGCCTGAATCGCAGCAACGCTCAGGGCTAAGATAATGAGTCCTGCCCAGTCAATTAGGTCGGGCATCTCCTCCAAGAATACAATGGAGAGCACTACAATCTGCGGCAGCATTGTGCTATTGATGACACTAATGTCCACAGCCCGCAGGACCTGCATGGCCCTGTTCCAGATTATGAACGCGAACGCCGTATTCACAACGCTGAGCCAAAGAACATACACCATCGCAATTGGAGTGAGAATGATGAGCCCTTCAAACATGATGCCGGCCACCATGAGTAGACTGGCACCTATCGCCATGCTCACACCAGTCACTACTATCGGGGGAGATGCCCGTTCTCTGTTTATAGCTCTGCCAATTATTGAGGAGAGCGCGTTGAAGAACACTCCAATCAAAACCACGGACAATCCAACAATCTCGGTGAAGTCGAGGTCAATTGGGTAGAAGTACACCATCGCCCCAATGACAACCAAGAACACAAGCAACGTCTGCAGTCTTGTTGGTATTTCTCTCAATGTCAGAATGCCCAATACCAACACGATAATAGGTGTGAGATTCAGTAGCATCGAAACCGTGATGGCAGGTAGCAGGTCGAGGCCTATGAATTGAGCCGCCTGAGTCACAGCCACGAACACCACGCCATAGAGTGCCATTGAAGACCACCACGATCTGTCCTGTTTCCTTGTGAATTCACGATGTTCTTTCTTCCACGCTATTGCCCCCACAAGGATGACTGCAGCCACAGTATATCTTAGTCCTGCAAATGTGAGTGGTCGGATGTCCTCCAATCCAAACTTGATGATGACCCACGATGACGCCCACAGAACAGTCACAAACAAAGCCTCAACTACGGCTCTGACGTGGCTTCTCTTGGTTCCTGCATCGCTCACTTCGAACGAGTCTTTGTCACTCCTGATTTCCATTCTTGTGGAAACACCCGATTGTTCGAAGCACTCAAGTACAATTAACGTATTGCCGTCGTATGACGGGTTGATATAATAGAAAGGTGTTCATGGTGGTTGTCGAGTGCAGAATTCGAATCAGCTCAGAGGATTACTATTCGTGCGATCTCACAAAGAAGATACCAGTGCGCGTATCGATTGTCACGATAGATGGTGATACAGGGTTCGGGATAACAGAGCCCCTCGAGCAAGGGGAGGACGCCCTTCAGGCGTACGTCGACGGGCTTCGCGAATCCGCAAGCGTGGTGGAAGTAGATGTAACGTACCAATCATCACAAGCCTACTGGACCAGAGTGGTGCATCGCCTGGACCGCGCCTCCATCTACGAAACAGTCCTGAGAAACGGTTGCATGACCCGCCTCCCCATTGTGATACAAAGGGGAGTGCAACATCATACCGTCTTGGCACCGTCCCGCAGTCAACTACGTCAGTTGCTCCAAGAACTCCGGAAAGACTTCACAAGGGTAGAGATTTCGCGAGTGCGAGAGCGGCCAACCGACACGTACGAAGCCATTCTCACTAAGAAACAGCAGGAAGCTCTTGTTCTTGCATACAAGTCCGGATACTATGAGATGCCTCGAAGAGTGAAGCTTGCTGATCTAGGTCAGAAGCTGGGCATCAAGCGTGTTGCGATGCAAGAGAGATTGAGGCGCGCTGAGTTGAGAATCCTTACAGAGTTCACAGAGGAGATAATTGCATAACTACTGAATCAATTCTCGCGCACGTGCGAGGACATTATCCACAGTGAATCCATACTTTTCGAAGATGACCTCTGATGGGGCGGACGACCCGAACTTCTCAACAGTAATCAGTGCTCCTCTCTCCCCAACGTATCTTTCCCATCCTTGACCACGTCCCGCTTCAACAGCCAGACGTGCTTTCACGTCAGGTGGTAATACCGACTTCTTGTAGTCCTCGTCTTGCTGCTCAAAAAGCTCCCAACTGGGAAATGAAACCAATCTCACACCTACGCCGTCTTTTGCAAGCTTCTCCCCAGCCTGAACAATAAGACCTACCTCCGATCCACTTGCCATCAGAATCACTTCTGGTTTCTTACCGCCAAGGTCGGCCAAGACGTATGCGCCTTTGTTCAGACCATCCGCAGGGGAATAGATACTGCGATCTAGCACTGGGACTTTCTGACGTGTGAGTGCCATTAGCGTGGGACCATCAGACCGTTCAATTGCAGACTTCCAAGTTTCTACAACCTCATTTGCATCACATGGTCGAATGACGACAAGGTCAGGTATCGCACGTAGGGAAGCCAGCTGTTCTACAGGTTGATGAGTTGGCCCATCTTCCCCAACACCTATGCTGTCGTGAGTAAAGACCCAGATGCTGCGGTGCTTTGACAGAGCAGAGATTCGAATTGCAGGTCTCATGTAGTCCGAGAAGATCAGGAAGGTCGCTCCATATGGGATGACTCCTCCGTGGGCTGCCATTCCGTTGACAATCGCGCCCATGATGTGCTCCCGAACTCCAAAGAAGAAGTTCCGTCCTTCGGGGGAGTCTCTCTGAAATGCCTCACTGTTCTTAATCCAGGTCTTGTTGGACCCTGTGAGGTCGGCAGAACCTCCCATAAGCTCCGGTATGCGGGGCGCCAGTGCATTGATTGCATCTCCAGACGGATTCCTCGTCGCAACTCCTGCCTCATCAGCCTGGTATGTGGGAAGGTCTGCAGCCCAGCCTGACGGGAGTTTGCCCTGAAGGCGCCGTTCCAACTCTGAGGCAAGCTCTGGGTGTTCCTTTCTATAATCATCCATCTTGCTATGCCACTCAGCCTCAAGTTTCTCTCCTCTGCCGATGGCATCACGGAAATGCTCAAGGACGTCCTCGGGAACATAGAACCAAGGCTCCAAGGGCCAGTCTAGCTTCTTCTTGGCTCCTTCAAGTTCCTCGACTCCCGCCGGCTCTCCATGAGCTTTGGCTGTGTCCTGCCTGGTAGGCAATCCGTATCCTATGTGAGTCCGACACATGATGATGGAGGGTCGCTTGTCTTTCTTGGCCTTCTTTATAGCCGCATCTATAGCGTCAACGTCATTTCCATCAGGTATCTTCTGGACGTGCCATCCAAGAGCCTCGAAGCGAGCTCCAGTGTCCTCAGTAAATGTCAGGTCAGTACTCCCGTCGATTGAGATTCTGTTGTCGTCATAGAGGAGTACCAGCTTCCCTAGGCCAAAGTGTCCAGCTAGCGAGGCCCCCTCATACGACAGGCCTTCCATCAAGTCTCCATCTGTGACAATTGCATACGCATAATGGTCGACCACATCATGACCGGAACGATTGAACACAGATGCCAGATGTTTCTCCGCTATGGCCATCCCTACAGAGTTGCCTAGTCCTTGCCCAAGCGGCCCCGTTGTCACCTCTACTCCATGTGTGCAGAAACACTCAGGATGACCAGGTGTAGCACTGCCCCATTGACGGAACCTCTCAATCTCCTCTTTTGGGAGGTCATAGCCAGTCAGGTAAAGTAGAGAATAGAGTAACATTGACCCATGGCCACCTGAGAGCACAAAACGGTCACGATTCGGCCAACCCGGATTCTGTGGATTGAATCGCAGATGCCTTGTCCATAGTGCATAGGCCATCGCAGCTGTGCCCATCGGCATTCCCGGGTGGCCAGAATTCGCAGTCTGTACTGCATCTGCAGATAGAAACCGGATCGCGTTTATTGCTCGAGCTTCGAGGTCAGAAGGTGAAGACATGAATGCAACTCCTCTTCCGCTTGAGTTTCTTCTGAAGCCTTCCCCTATACAACTGTTGTCGTTGAGCGATGATCTCCCCTGATGGTTTTCATGACCCTGATTCAATAACGATATTACAGGGCTGACACACCAATTACCGTACATGGGATTGGTCTCGAATGTCAGCCACAGATCATCTCTTCGAGAAGCTTGTCAACGTAGTTGGGTCGAACTACTTGAGTATCGAACTATGTGACCGTCTAGTCTATTCAAAGGACTACTCAATAGAAGGGTTTGCGGGTGATTATACCCCAGACATTGTCGTCAAACCCGCTTCCGTTGAAGAAGTCCAGCAAATCGTAGAGATTGCCAATGAGTTAGGGGTGCCTATCTACACTTGGGGTGGTGGCACAAGCATGTCGGGCAACCCACTGGCAGTACATCATGGAATAGTCCTCGACATGAAGCGAATGAACCGAATTCTTGAGGTCGATCCTGACAACCTGGCACTGACCGTCGAAGCCGGTGCAACGATGGCAGAGGTCCAGGCAGCTGCTATGAAACACAACGTCTTCTTCACACATCAACCAGAAAGTTGCCTCTCTTCGACAATCGGCGGCGCCCTAAGCTGTATGGGCATTAGTATATTTGGAGCGAAGTACGGCTATGCCTACGACCAGGTGATTGGGCTTGAGGTGGTTCTTGGCACGGGGCAGGCGATTCAAGTCGGCAACAAGAGCTATCTCAACGTGCCAGCTCACAACTTGCTTAACCTCTTTCTGGGAGCTGAGGGCACACTTGGTATCATCACGAAAGCTGTTCTGAAGGTATATCCCGTTCCCCCGACGCGAGATAGGATCAGCATTGGGTTCCCCGATATTGCAACTGCAATGGAGGCCTGCAAACGAGTGCACAGTTCAGGTTGTTGGCCTGAAACTGTCTATGCCTTTGACAGACGCTCGTTGGTTCAATACATGGAACGGGCCAAGACTCCAATTCCTGAAGAGCTGTCTATGGCAATTCTTTTTGGATGCTCGGGCGAATCGGATATGGTTGAGAAGTCGCTAGAGGTAATATCACGGTGCTGTCAGGAAACAGGTGGGTATGAGCTTCCCACAGAGGTTACTGAATCTTGGTGGGACGCTGTCAACATCAACCGAGAGACCTTCGACAAGAGCAACTTCGCCTTGTCTCACACTGACTACGAACCAGACCTTATTGACGCCTGTTTGCCATTCAGTAGGTTCCAGGAGTTCAGCGACTATTGTGATGAGGTGAAGAGGGAATTCGGATGGGTTGACATTGACTTTGGTTCTTTCATAGTCGCCGGGCCCAGAGGTCCCATTCCATTTTGCATCTACTTCTCTGTGCCGATTGATACCAGAATACCTAGAGAAGTCGAGAAGTGGTTTGAGTTCAAGGAGCGGATGTACACACGCGCTCTGGAAATGGGAGGGAGTGTTTCCAATGCGAATGGTGTCGGTCTCAGGTCTGCACCTTGGGTACGAGAACAGCTAGGTTCCGCTTGGGATCTACTAACTGGCATCAAATCGCTGACAGATCCAAACAATGTCTTGAACCGCGGGCAGAGGGGGTTTGATTAATGACAGAACGTCTGAGCAAGTACGAGGATTGGGCTCGAGCTTGCATGCACTTACGCTGCGGCCTGTGTCGTGAAAACTGCCCCGCATACAGTCAGCTGAAACTTGACAGCTACTCAGCTAAGGGTAAGCTGACTATGCTGTACCATTGACTGAAAGGTGGACTTCAACCCGATGAGGTCATGGCTGATCGTGTGTTCGCCTGCACCAGTTGTGGACTCTGCGATGTTGCATGCGGTTACGACCAGAGTACTGCAATTCAAGACATGAAGGCCGCGCTTCTTGAATCCGGAGTCAACGCGCCGGAGAGTTACATGCGCATCTCTGAACGAACGAAAGAAACAGGCAATCCCTACGCAGAGGACAAAGATGCTGCACATGCATACCTGGAGACTATTCCCGAAACCAAGCTGGACTCAGCAGATTTCACACTCTTTTTGGGCTGCACGGAGATATACAGGGAACAGGATCAAGTGGACAGTGTGCTCCAAATACTCCGGGCAGCTAAGGTTTCCTTCAACGTCATCTCGCAGAACATCTGCTGCGGATCTCCCACGTTTAGAGTAGGAGATGATGCACAAGCACGAGTTCAGGCAGGGCTTGTCACATCTCTATTTGCTGATATGAGTACCAGTTCTGTCTTGGCTTCATGTTCTGGATGCTACAGGATGTTTGTGCATGACTATCCCTCACTGATTCCGGAGGCGGAATTCCCTCCGGTTCTCCATACAGTTCAACTCATAGATCGTCTTCTGAGGGAGAAGAAACTGAAACCTCGTTCTCTCGAGGCTGTGGTGACCTACCACGATCCATGCCACTTAGGACGACACTCCGGGATTTATGATGAACCCAGAAGAATCATCCAGGCAATCCCAGGTCTCAAACTTGTGGAAATGGAATGGGCTCACAAGTTCAGCAAGTGTTGTGGCGCCGGAGGTGGTTTCAGAAGCGGTCGCGAGGAGGATGCAATCTCCATTGCGGCACGCCGTGTACAGGAAGCCGAGTCTGTGGGTGCCACAATTCTCCTGACAGCTTGTCCCTTCTGTCTGAGAAACCTCACAGATGGTGCAGAACGCATCAGTTCTTCCATCAAGATTCAAACTGTCGAATCACTTCTTGCAGAACAATTGTGATACTCTTCCAGTTTCAGGTGAGTCGTCACGCTTCGCTTACGAACTTCCCGGGTGGATACACCTCAAGAAACTCATCTTTGAGAATATCCATGACTATCATGTCATGGAACTCGCCTTGCATATAGGAAGCCTGCCTAAAGAGGCCGTTCCTCTTGAATCCCGCTTTCTCGTAGGCCCGCTGTCCCCTCTCATTATACGACGCCGTAAGCAGGTATATGCTATTCAGACCAAGCACATGAAACCCTATCCAGAGCATCACGTTAGTAGCATCAGTTCCATACCCCTTCCCAAAGTTCTCCGGCTTGTGAATCGCAATCCCGAATTCTGCTCTCTGATTTGCCCTGCTTATGTCGAATAGGCTTACTGAGCCCAGAAACTGGCCCGTCTTCTTGTCTTCAATGGCAAGAGTCATTGAGCCATCCCTCCAAGGATCCGCCTTGGTTGTTCTCTCTAGCCACTCTCTCTCAGTGTTCTCGGACATTGGTACTGCGCTAGCTAGAAAACGACGCATCTCAAACGTATTCCAGCCTTCCATGATGTTGGAAAGGTCCGACATCTCCATTGCACGCAGCTTCACTTTCTCGCCGTAGTACATGTGTCTGCGATGAAGCCATAGTAGTTATGAATGCTGCCCTCAAACTTGGCCCAGACGAGTGGTAGTCTGTCCCACATCATTATCGTGCCGCTGGTCACTACGCTTTTATCTTATCGATCAGTGAGGACAATCTCTACCCCAGGCGAAGCTGTAGCCCACAATCGAGGTAGTGTTGGATGGAGGAAATCACAGTTACGGGAGTAATCTCAGAAGATTTGAATGAGTATAGACTGACGACTGATGACGGTACAGAATACAAGCTGTCGGCAATTCTGCCATGGGAGGCAGTTCCAGCCGACTTCGGTTCTAGTGGATTTGCGGCCAGACTCGGAGAACGAGTTACAATCTCAGGCATTACCGATGGGGACACAATCTGGAGGGCTGACTTCGCAGGGGAAACTACTGAGTAGAAAGGGCCGGGTTTTGGCCCGCATATACAGCAGGCCAAATCCAGCTATTGACTTGCAGTATTGTTTCAGAGCTTGAGCTCGGCTTCGCTCTTCCAGAGTCCGTGGATATTGCAATATGCAGTTGCCATCAAGGTACCTGACTTCTCTGTCTTGAAGACAAACATCGCGACCGGCTCGCTATAGACTCCACTTGTGTCAGGACCTTTTGCTGATTCTCCATGGTGGTCGAAAGTCGCGTAACCAATCTCAACGGGGAACTTCTCTCCATCCCCCAGGAAAAACAGGTCGCACCATTTCCTCTGCTGCATCGAATTGATGCATCATTTGATGTGGTGTGCCGTCGTGTTGGGGTGTGGGATTTCCTTGCCAACTGAAACCATCACGTGAGCACGGCCATCTTCGACCTTCTTAATGTCGATTACCGGCACGTGTTTCTCGGTCTTCCAGTCATCAGTCTGTATCCACTTTATTGACATACTTTTCCTCCCTCTAAGTAGTAGGATATTCAGGTCATCATCGCTATGGCATAAAACAGTTCGCCTACGTACGATGTCACAAGCTAACGTTCAAGTTTCTCCAACTGGACCAGAGTCCACTTCCCCTTCTCTGTCAATGCATAGTAGTTTCTTTGTCGCTTCTCGTGTGTCTGTTCCGTTCTTGTACTTATTGCGAGTCCACTTCCAGTGAGTTCTGTGAGGTGTTGGTACACGCTTGGAATCTTGAGCGCTATTCCAAAGTCGTCCCTAAGTGCCTTCCAGATGCCGTATCCGTACGACTCTCCCTTGGAAAGGACTCTGAGTATGCAGACCTTTGTTTCCCCCAACTTGGTCGTAAACTTTCGACCTTCGACCCTACTCAAGAGATGTTCAAGCTCTCCTCTGCCCTTCACGAGATTTCTTGCAATCTCTGGATACTTCAGCCCCATTCCGGTGATCATGCAGACGACCCTTTCGCTGCGATCTATGCTTCCTGTTTCCACGAGTTTCTTCAGGACCGCAATCGTTGTCGCGGATGAAGGCTCTGCAAATACACCCTCAAGCTTTGCCAAGGAGCGAACTGCTTCAAGTATCTCCCTGTCTGAAACAGCTTGGGCAGTGCCTTTTGATAGCTCTATCGCATCTAGTGCGTTCTGTCCTGACGATGGGCTCTTCACACTTATGTCAAAGGCAACAGTGGTCCCCACCTTCGGAGGGACTATCTTCCTATCGCCTCGTTGAAATGCATCTACTATTGGTGAACATCCACCTGCTTGAGCACCAACCAACCTGGTGGCCGATTTGGAAATCAGGCCTGTCTTCTCGAGTTCATTGAGACCTTTCCAGACCATCGAGATATGCCCTCCGTTGCCCATTGGAACAATGATCCAATCTGGTGCAGTCCATCCCAATTGCTCGCAGGTTTCATAGACCGTGGTCTTCTCTCCCTCAAGGAAATGTGGGTTGTGACCCATTACACAGTGGCTTCTTCCACTCTCCCTTCGAGCTCTTGTCAGTGCATCTTCATGATTCTTCACAATCTCAACGTCTGCTGCATAGGCTAGGATTTGATAGAACTTCCCCACATCCACATTCCCCCTCTGCCCAATGAAGACCTTGCTATTCAGACCTGCTCGGGCAGCGTATGCAACCAACGAGGCGGCAAGGTTGCCGCTTGAACCACAGCAGACCGACTTGAAACCCCTTTCTTTTGCAGCCGAAATCTCCACTGCTGTGCCTCTGTCTATGAATGCGCCCGTAGGATTTGTAGTTTCATCCTTTAGGAAGAGATTCTGGAGTCCAATCTCCTTTGACAGACGATCGCACTTGTGAAGGTACGTTCCTCCCTCTCCAAGCGATATCATATTCTTCTGTTCCCTAATCGGAAGGAGCTCCAAGTACTTCCAAACACCGGGCCTTCTTCTTTCCAGTTTCCGAGGGCTGAGCACGTCACTTATGCTTTCTAGATCGTATAACGCATGAAGTACACCGTCGCACTCAGCACATGCTATGATATGTGTTTGAGGCTCATACTCCTGGCCACAGCTTGTGCACTTCAGACTCAACTGGAAGGACATTCTAGACAGCGCCTATATATAGGCTCAAGATTATATATCCTTTACTCGATACATATCTTGCTGAAGAAATCGGGCTGCTAACCTCACAACACGGTGATGGAGACTATGATTGAGATCGAGGACTCTCGTAAGATTGGGCAGACCGGCCTCATTTCAACCTTGATGAAGGAAAGGATTCGTGATGCTAGACTCGAGGATTCACAGGCCATTCACGATACCCTCAGAGAGGCCATGAGTCCTCTTGCTATCACAGGATACTCTAAAGCCGCCATCGAAACGGCGATAGTCAGGCCATGGGTGATACGAGATCGAATTCTCTCGGGATTCACAACGCTTGTGGCTGAGGCTGATGGCAAGATTGTTGGAACCGTGGGAGGTGTCAGAGAAATGCGGAGCATGAGGGTGGTGTCTCTTGCAGTACGTCCATCACATCAACGCAGAGGGATTGGTTGTAGACTTCTGCTGAGAATTGAGTCAATAGCCACTCGACTTCGTTGTCACAAGCTCTTCCTGCTGACGGCATGGTCCATGATGGAGGCAATCAGACTATACATGAGTCTTGGTTATAGGAAGGAGGGATACCTCCGAAGACACTTCCATGGAGAAGATATGGTCATCTTCAGCAAGTATCTTTACGAGGATGGTGACTGAAGTTGGAGTATTTCGCGTCAAGAACATCAAACACATCGCTCTACGTAGCTCTTCTTGCGATAATGGCTGCATTGACCACGGTGGCCACGGCTGTACTCGTAGTGCCGTTTCCCTCGACTCAGGGGTACTTCAACCTCGGAGACTCTCTTGTAATGATCAGCGGATTTCTGCTTGGCCCTATTGGAGGTTTCTTTGCAGGGGGAGTGGGCTCCGCAATGGCAGATGTGGTTCTCGGATTCCCGGGTTACGCTCCAATCACGTTTATCGCGAAGGGTCTCGAAGGCCTTGCTGTTGGCCTTCTCAGCTTTCGGACGTCTCGAAGTAGGAAAATCAGTGCGTGGGACATACTTGGACTGCTTCTAGGTTCCGCAGCTATGCTATTGGGCTATTTGCTTGGCGAGATGTTCATTCTTGGCTACACATTCGAGGTGGCTGTATTAGAGCTCATTACAATTAACTCAATCCAGGTGATAACGGGATCAATAGCCACAGTCTTGGTCGGGCCCCTGTTGAGAGTCTACTTAAGAGATGTACTCTACGAACCGTCTCTCGATTCATCTTGGGAAACAGCACCTTGATTGTCAGAATCGTTTTTTAGGGCGGCCTCCCTCATGCAGGTTGTCCAGAGAATCTAAAATCCTTCTTGACTGAAATGGGAGTTCACGAAATGACTGACAGACAGAAGCTGAGAATCAGTCCAAACCGGATTGATGAGATTAACGATTTCCTTCTAGATGAGAAGAACCCACTAGTTACAGGCTTGTTTGATGTTATCGAGAAGCATGGTGGCATCGAAGAGATAAATAGGAAGGCCGAGGATGCACGAAGACTGGATAGCCTGCTGGAGAAACTCGAGAAGAAGAAATCGCCCTA
>Ga0209427_10000339_pt1 | contig 48701 bp, 43 predicted proteins | sample DeeMarSWOR136_30_FD_187465 | JGI IMG/M metagenome (GOLD analysis project Ga0209427, IMG submission 187465) | Marine sediment microbial communities from White Oak River estuary, North Carolina - WOR-1-36_30 (SPAdes) (version 2) | ecosystem: Environmental > Aquatic > Marine > Intertidal zone >...
TCGAGGGCGACAAAGAAGACTTCGACGGTGATTGGGACAACGCACGTTACGTGTTCTTCTACTTCGATGATGTTTCATTCATTGCAGCAGACTCGCCTGGTTTTGAGGAGGTTGACCTAGCTGCTTCGTTGGTTCCAGTGGGTACAGTTCCGATCACGGGGCTTTCAGGAACTGGACGACTACTCATCAACCACAGCAACTGGGAAACAAATCTGGTCACGCTAACCGTTTCTTCAAACACGACTGTTTCGTTTGACTATGAGGCTCGTTTCGTTTCTGTCTTTCGTAACTTGAATTCAACGTGGACTCCTGAGAATGGGCAGACAGGATTGTCATACACTGCCCAGATTGGACTTCCAACAGCCCTCACCGCCTATGTCTATGTACCTCTTCATACTTTCCTGCAAGACTTTGAAATGAAAATTGATCATCCATCGGATTACGTCAATGCAACAGTCTATAATGCGTTCTCAGAGGACGTCACGACTCAATCTACTGTCGTGTCGGGAAGCATTCAGATCTCGGGAAGTGTTCTGGATAATCTTGGTTGGTGGCATATCGAGTTCGATGCACCGAACTATGCACAGCAGACTACATCCCAACTTTGGAATGAAACGTCGTCTTCGTGGACTAATGAAAGCTGGTTCCGGAGTGGGAACTTGATCAGATTCCAGGCCTTGGTTGCGAATGGAGCATCCATTCCCAGTACAATCGAGGATGTCAGCGCTGACTGGTTTCTCCCGAATGGTTCTATCTGGACAACTGAGAACCTTGACGGACTTGACGGAGAAGTGAATGGTAGTGCCCTTGTCCTGGGACCATACAATGCCACGCCCGGAATGTGGTCTATTGAAGTGTTCTGGGAGAATGGTACAGAAGTCGCGTTTGATAGAATCGGGTTCAGTGTCAATCATTCAACGACTCTCTCACCAGTTTCCGCGGCCATCGATGCGCAAATTGACACGAACGTGACTGGAGCGGTGACCTTCACAGATGCAGATTCAGGAAAAGCAATACTAGACTTATCTGCCATAGTAGTGGGTAATTGGTCCGGGCATGAGATCTACTTTCGACCCAACATAGCCAAGGACTGGTGGGAGGCTGATTTCAACACAACTCTGACCGGGACTGGGAATTTCACGGTAGTGGTCAATTCCTCCTTGTCGTTCTATGAGGATGCCACATGTACGTTTGAGATACGAATCACATCCGATGCAGAGTTGGAGTTCATGGGTGACGAGTACGTGGAAATAGGCATCGGAGCCACGTACTCGGCTATTCTCAGGTATCAGTATCTGGATGGAACTGGGATACCTGATGCCTCAGTGAAAGTAGAAAGCTGGACTGGCCCCTCCGGAGGCTTGGGGTGGGGCGCTACCACTCAAGTGGGGGGGCAGTCCGGGAACTACTCCATAGAATTCAGTGCTAGCCTCGGTGGGCAATACCACGTGACGGTTTCCGGGTCGAAGGAGAAACACAAGACGGCTTTCATCACCTTTGCTCTCACAGTTGGGGATATACAAACAGAACTCCTCCTCCTGAACGATTCTGTTGCAGCCATTAACGCCGAGAGCAACTACACTGTAGTAGTCCAATACCTGAATAGCACTGGAGAGGGCCTAGCGGGTGCGGATGTGGGTGTAGTCAGTATGGCACCAGATACTGGCTTGAACTCCTCAACGTCCACCTATCATGGAAACGGAACCTACTCTATCATCCTACACCCCGTGGATCATGGGACCTTCTCCCTCATTATTGGTGCAAGCTTAGTGAATCACCAATCCAAGTTGGTTTCCTTCACTCTCACCGTGTCCCCCCTCGCAAGCATTCTCTCATTGGAGAAGTCTGCCGATCAGATTGCGCCAGACAAGAACTATACGCTTATTCTCACTTTTCAAGATGAGAGTCTAGTTGGTCTTGAGAATGCCACGATCACGGTTCTATCAGTGATTCCCGCCGCTGGAATTGATTTTTCGAATATCACTGACGTTGGAGGCGGTAATTACTCCATTACCTTGATTCCCTTGATTGGTGACGACTATGAGATTGTGTTCAGGGCTACACTCCCAAGATATCAGAGTGCCACCACAGTATTTACCCTCTACGTTACAGATGCAGAAACGACTCTTCGAACGTCGAACGGGCTGAACACAGGGAATGCCTACTACAATGAAACTCTTGAAATCACCCTTCTTTTTGAAAGAACCGACTTTCCCGCGAACATCAGTCTTGCAACCATTGAAGTTATACCTAGTCTGGGTGTAAACTACAATGTCACAGAGCAACCCGATGGATACTACCTAAGAATCAGAAGCACAGACGTTCGAACCCACTTCTTGACGATACGGGCATCGAGGCCAGGCTATCAGACGTCGGGCCTGGACTTCACATTCGTTGTAGAAGATCTCCCAACTACTGTTGTTGGCATGGGGCCTCCTGATACTATGTACTCCGGCATTCAACACTCATTCACGCTCTGGTTCAACATGAGCGACATAGTAGGGATTGAGAGTGCCACTGTGAACATCACATACACGCCCTTTGAGATTCGTTGGAGGGATGCGGGTGGCGGATTCTACGAATTCAATTTCACCACAGGTGACCTTGGTGACTATTCATTATCCATAATCTTCTCCAAACATGGTTATGCATCCGTTCATGTAGCATACACGTTTGAAGTGAAATCAACACCTACTACAATTGACTGCATAGGCAAACCCGATGTGTTCTACCTAACGCGTTCTTACTATATGGCCTTCTTTTTCAACTCGAATCTCATTGAGGGGGTTGAGGGTGCACAGTTCACGCCATCTCCGGACATTGGAAACTTCTACTCATTTCAAACACAATCAAAAGGCTGGTATAATTTCACTCTGACACCTTCAATCCTTGGCGAAAGGAATGCGACTTTCCACCTACAGAAGCGCGGCTTTGAGCCTCAGACTTTCAGCTTCATAATGACTGTTGAGGCAATTCCAATTGCCATCGCGACTGGCTATGAACTGAATCTGACACGTTCGGCCAGTGAATACGGCCACATTGACATTGAACTGAGGCTTATTGCAAATGACACGCAGGAATCCATCGTGGAAGCCGATGTCGCGTATTACATTACCGACTTCATAGATGAACAAAACGTACTGTCCACGGGTCAGATTCCAGCAGTCAATGGATTGTTTAGTGCGAGGATGGAGATGCCCGGAGCAGGCGGGTATGTCCTAAACATCACCATTTCAAAGACGAACTACAAGACACTCACATTGACAATCCTACTCAATGTCGGATCCGATATCCCAGCTGCTGTGCTATACTATGCTTGGGTTTTCCTGCCCGGTGGAGGTCCATTGATTGCTCTAGTCACAGCGGTTGCGCTCGGACGTCGGGCATACAAGAAGAAGACTGTTCAAAGGAAACTAGAGCTTTTGGCCTATGAGTCCCGATTTGACGATGCCAACAACATCATCGGGTTCTTTGTCATTCACCGAAATACAGGTCTCCCAGTGTACTCTAAGGTATTCAAGGGCGGACTTGAGGAGGCACTCGTAAGTGGTTTCATCTCTGCCATTTCGCTCTTCAGGTCCGAGTTCAAAGAAGAGGAGCGACTCTGGGTCGCAATTCCCATCTCCGAGATAATCACTGCAGTGCAGACAGAGATGCTGATCTGTGCAGTTATGACGACAGGTTCTCCCTCTTCAGGGCAGACCGAGAGTCTCGAGTCCTTCGGAAGGAGCATCGGGGCCTTGCTTGACGATGAAACAGAAATACTCACACGAATGACAACGAGTCCAGAAGGGACCCGGGCGTTTGAGAGAACTATTGACCAGATATTTGGCGAGTGCCTTGACGGTTCCCTCTTAGACAAGTACACTGGCATTGATAGGGAGCAACTGACCAGAAGATACAGACCGCTTGAGCGTTTGATGACTGAAACAGACATCAGTGAAGGAGTAACACCAAATGAACTAGTCAAGAGGCTAGTCTTGGCAGGCACTGATGAGCTCACGGCATACAGTCTGGTGGTAGAGGCCATAGGAACAGGGTTACTCACTCCCTTGGAAGAAGACAGTCACCTCGTTCCAGCGCCTTTCAGAAGTTACGAGGACAGGGAAGAAGGCGCGCTTTCTGATGATGAGGAACCTACCGACTCCACTGAGTGACACTTGACGCGCATATCGGAAACAGAACAACACACAGTGATGCCGTTGAAACGTGCTCAGAAGGCCTGATTTCGGCGGTCTCTTGCCAAGTCCGGTTTTTCTACATAAGCTTCGAAAATCACTCAAGAATCATCTTATTCTGTCCCGGGCTTCGAAATACGGGAAATCTAGGCACAACAGAGAAATAGGACCCAGACACCTGCTGCAACCAAATGTCAGACAACCCAACCTTGTAAGATGTCATGACATTTCTAGAAGGGAGAGAGAGAAGAAAATGACGCAGACAAAGAAACGCAGGCTTCTGGCGGTCTGCTTTCTGAGTGTGTTTGTGATTATGTTAGGCTTTACCCCTGGCACGCTACAGGCCTATGATAATCCAGACTATTCCATTCCTGAGATTCAGGGAGATGGTTGGTCTAGCCCACTCATGAATCAGTATGTTGACACTTGGGGTATAGTGACGGCTGTCTACCAAGGCTACTATGAGAAGAGTGGCTTCTTTGTGCAAGACACAGCCGGTGATGGGAACCCTGATACCTCAGACGGCATCTTCGTATGGAACTACTGGAGTGATGTGAGCGTTGGCGATGAGGTCTGGCTGTCCGGCAGAGTCGTGGAGTACTATGGCCTGACCGAACTATCGGGGCCCCAGGTTACTGTATTGTCTACCGACAATCCGCTTCCTGACCCGGTTGAGCTCAATCCACCTTTTGACGACTATGACTCCGATGTCTATTATGAGGCGCTCGAAGGCATGCTCGTATCTGTCAAGTCCATGAGGACTGTTGCGGGCACGAACCAATATGGTGAGGCTGCCGGTGTTGTAGCGTCCTCGGACGTTAGGCGCGTGTTCTTGGATGATCCTGCTGGCACAGGTGGGATAATCTTCACAGACGACGCAGGCGGATATGTGGTCAATACTAGGACTGGTAATATTGTCAGGAATCTATATGGTCCACTTGACTACACGTATGATGAGTACAAGGTACTGCCTAGTCCGGACCACCCACCAGAAGTAGTCACTGAGTCGTGGGCAGAGTCCGAGTACGTACCAGATCTTGGTCTGACTGGTGGTCTTACTGTTGCCACCTATAACATGTATAATCTCTTCGACGAAATCGATGACCCGGACCTAGACGACACGGTCAATGACCCTGAAGTAGTCGAGCTGCAACTCTCAAAGCACGCTCTGGCCATTCATGACCTCTTGCAGATGCCTGATTTGATTGCGGTCCAAGAGGTAGAGAACTTCGAGATTCTCGAGAGGTTGGCAAATACTGACCCAATTGCTGGAACATACGGAGTAGTACTCATTGAAGGGCCCTACTACAGAGCAGTTGACGTTGGCCTACTCTATCGTCTGGATCGGGTGGAGGTTCTAAGTGCCGAAGCACGACAGACTTGTACGGATTTGGAAGACGGCTACGGACCAGGAGAGGATCCCGAATTCTCATGTCCTGAGGGCTACAATCCGCTGTTCTCACGGCCACCATTAGTGGTTCACATAAAGACCATACCCGAAGGCCCCTCATGGTCGTGGTGGAGAGACATGTTCAGTGAAGATCTGTGGTTAATCATCAATCACTTCAAGTCAAAATCGACATACGCTCCCACCTATGCAGACACGGAACCCCGCCGTGTTGAACAGGCAGAGTGGGTAGGTGCCCTGGTCGATGAGATTCAAGATGCTGATTCATCCGCGAAGGTCATGGTTCTGGGTGACCTCAACTCATTTGAGTTCGAAGCTCCGATAGAGACACTAGAAGCCGGTGGATTAGTAGATCTGATTTACCAGGTCCCGAAGAGTAGTCGCTACACTTACATCTACCGTGGCGTTTCGGAGGTGCTTGATCACATTCTAATCACGCCATCACTGCTGGATATCTTCCTGAAGGCTAAGGTGGTCCACTTCAATACAGATTTCTCGTGGCCCCATTTTGGTGATGACTCAACTACTGGAGTGTGGAGCTCAGATCACGACGTGCTCATGACCTCCTTCTACATAAGGTGATTTGGCAGTCGATTCAGAAGCCAGACGGGTGGCAGAACTCCTCTGCTGCCCCTCTGGCATCTATTTCTCGTAGAACCTGACAGGAAACCAAGATGCCCTTCTCTTTTGTCTAGGATACCTGACTTCGTACCTGTTCTTCCAAAATCCTAATCTTTGTGCATAGGTCGGAATCCTCTATGCAGAGACTTTCAAGGTCTCTCAAGCCGAGCAACTTCCAGAAGTCTTGAATGGCATCTTCAATATTCTGTCCATTGTCACGACAAACTGAGATGGTTTCGCGCATCTCCTCAAGCAGCTCATCTGTGTCTGCTTTCTTAATTCGCACCCGCGCCCAGAAATCACAAAGCTTTCCCCTACAAGGCCCTTTGACCAATACACACCATGCCATCTTCTACAGACTCGACCGTACAAGTGTCTATGTAAAATGTTCTCTTATGGCATTAGGAGAAGCGGACTGATTGCCCTAGTCCACATTGACCGGGTCGGTTTGCCCATCTGCTCAATCCAACAGAAGAGATAACAAGTCCCATTGCACTACTTCGTATACCGTCATTTGCCACCAAGCGAGGTGAGTAGATACATGAAGATAATACGAGTTGACATGTATCACATATCTATACCTCTGAAGAAGGCATTCTTCCCTTCATGGATTCCTGGATATCCGCAGACTCACAACCGCTTTACACTGCTGCAGCTAACCACTGATACCGAACTGATAGGACATGCCGCCGGGATTGCCTTTGGAGAAGAGAGAGAAGGCCTGGGAGGTCTACTAGCTCCATATGTTCTCGGCTTGGACCCTTGTGACCTCGAACTCGCGCACCAAAGGATACGAGAGGCTTCTTATCTCGGATGGAGAAACTTCTGGATGGAAACAGCCTTTCTGGACATCAAGGCTCAGGCCGAAGAGGTTCCCATATGGAAGATGCTCGGCGGGACTGACAAACCCATACCCGTCTACTGGTCAACAGGAGCAGTGTGTGATCCAAAACACCACTCTAAGGTGGTTAACAAAGCGCAGAGCGAGGGCTATCACGGAGTCAAACTACGTGTCAAGTCAAAGACACTGGAAAGAGATGTCAACTCTATCAAAGAAACACGATCGCTTGTAGACTCAGAGTTTCCTCTAATGATTGATGCCAATCAAGGGTGGCCAGTAACAATCGTGGACCGGCCCCCTATCTGGGACTTGGCCCGTGCCAGTGCATTCGTTGAGTCCATCAGCGATCAGAACATCCGCTGGTTGGAGGAACCGCTCGACATGCACTCATACGAGGACTATGCTAGGCTAAGGAATTCTAGTATAATCAAGATTGCAGGAGCCGAGCTAAATGCTGGTTGGCCCGAAGCACGGATGTTTCTCAACTTCGACAGTCTCGACATATACCAGCCTGACGTGACCATTTTCGGCTTCAAAGACACTCTGAAAACTCTCGAAGAGGTCAAGAAGCGTGGTCTCGGATTCAGCCCCCACACTTGGACAAATGGTGTTGGTCTCTGGGCCAATCTGCATGTGTCCGCGCTAACGGACCGAGAATACCCTCTCGAGTACCCGCATGAGCCCAACTCATGGACTCCCGAGTCTCGAGATGGGATTCTGGACAGTCCAATTGTGCCGGAAGATGGATTCATCGAGCCACCTCAAGAGCCAGGACTGGGTCTGTCCATAGACTGGGAACGAGTCAAGGATTTCGGTACAAAGTTCTTCTCGATGACGGAGGGTGATCTCCGGAAGCAGGTGATGAAGGAGAAGGGCGTCGTCGCAGCACTGCGGCTGAAGAGAAGGAAGGATAAGGAAGCAAAGGAATAAGATTCGCATACAAAACATGAAGGGGTCAGAGGAAATTGAAAGACAGGTCAAAGGCCTCAGCATATGGAGGTGCCGGCTGGTCACCCCGAAAGAAACCACTTCGTGAAGAAATAGGAACCATTTGGGCCAAGTGTGGAGTCGAATCTGAATGGTCTCCTCTCAACTCTGTGTTGCTGCACTGCCCGGGTCCGGAGTTGGAAAATGTAACAGAGCCTGACAAGGTACAGATGCTTGAAAATCTTGACTACAGTTTAGTCTGCCAACAGCATGATGCCTTGGCTGATGCCTACAGGGACGCTGGCGTTTCAGTCCTCTTTGTTGAACCGCCCAACACGCCTCCCCCGAATCTTATGTTCATGGCAGATTTGTTCTTCATGACGCCCGAAGGTGCGATTCTAGCCCGCCCGGCCTCTACTGTGCGAGCAGGAGAGGAGCGGTTTGTTGCTCGGAAACTAGCTGAGCTCGGGATTCCCATTCTTCGAATTGTTCGGGGTGCCGGGACGTTCGAGGGTGCTGATGCGGCTTGGATTGACTCTGAAACAGTCCTGATAGGCATGGGTCTGCGCACGAACAAGGAAGGTGCATCGCAGGTTTCCAGTCTTCTTCGCGAAATGAAGGTAGAACCAATTACAGTTGACCTACCACACGGGTCCATGCACCTCATGGGGGACCTTCGTTTTGCTGGTCGGGATCTAGCTGTATGCAGGTCGGGCAGAACCCCCTACGGGGCCATGCAGGCCATGAGAGAACGCGGCTATTCCTTGGTCTTCGCACCAGATGAAGAGGAGGTCGCCAAGGGAATGTCACTCAACTTTGTAACACTGGGTCCAGGACGTATACTCATGGCCGCCGGAAACCCTACGACCCAATCATTCTATGAAGATGTTGGCATCCAGTGTAACACAGTAGAGATTCATGAACTGGGAAAAGCTGCTGGTGGAATTGGGTGCCTGACCGGCATTTTGGAACGTGAGAGGCGGGAGTGATTAATTCGCTGGCTGCTTCCTAGCGCGGACTTCTGGGAGCGCTTTCTCCGAGTCCGTGCATTTCAGGTGCCATCCAGTCGCCCTGACTCTTGAGATACTCTGCCTTTTCGACTGCATCATGGAGTTCGGCCACAGCACCACTGTAGTTTCCATCATCATCCCACAGAGGATAGATGTATTCATACAGCATTCTACCAGCGAAATTGACCCACCCCTCGTAGTCTTTCAGTTCGCCATTCTTCATCTGTTCAATCATCTTCAGGACGCCTGGCTCTGCGCGTTCAGGATGACAAAGAAGTATCGAGGTGCCAATCCTGCCTTCCGCATCTTGACCAAGCATCTCTCCGGCCATTCGGTTGAAGGATATAATGCAATTGTCAGAATCGATTACGACGATTCCCACATGAACAGAATCGAGTAGTGTCCCAAGAACCTCATCGATTGGTTTCAATCCACAGCACCCGCTATACACACAACTGCACTTCGAGTATAACTTCGCCTCATAGCCCTACCGGTGAGCTGCCCTTTGACACATTCTTGGAATCCAGACACTGCACATGAAACTGTGACTGTGGCAACCCAGTCACACATGCTTAAATTACAAATTGGTAGGCCAAAGAGTCGTTTAAGGGGTGATTGTCAGATGATGACTAATCAGCGCTTTGATGACAAGCTTGCAGGTGTAAAGCTGACGAAGAGCCAAGGAATAGTATTAGACATCCTTAGAAAGAGAGGCAAGAACGGTGTAACACCCAAGCAGCTCATAGAAGAGGTCTCCTTTGCCCCCAGGACCGTAAGGTATGCGCTCCGCAGACTACTCAAGTTCAAGCTGATAAGGCGTATACCTTGCCTTCTCGATATGCGGCAGTGGATCTATCTGCCTCTATAGACCTAAGAGCTAGGGGCTTCTGGACTCAACGCGATTTCACGCTATGCGAATCTCTATCTTCCCTTCTGTGCTGTCTTTTCCTGCGAACAGTACCTTCCCGTGAGCTTTGACGAGCTCCGAATAGACATCAATGGGCTTGTCTACCTTAGCCAGAGAGTCGGCATTATACGCACAGACAGCAGTCATTGGGATGTCGAGAATCGTGTGCAAGGCCTTCTCATATTCTATCAAATCTTCAACGAGTGAGTGATCAATGAAGCAAGCCATTTCGCCTGTCACTCGCATGCCATTGAATCCATTTTCCATTGCTTCTTCATAGAGCCTTTCCCACGAATCCATGGTTTGCTCAATGCTGAAAGTTCCATCTCGTATGTAGATGTCGGTATAGTTCATCACTCCCAAGGCTCCGATCTTTTCGTATTTGGATACATCAAGTCCGAAGTCATTCATTGCCTCTCTGATCGCCTGACAACTCTCTTCAGAACAGACGTACTTGGCGGCCTGTCCTCTTTCGAGTCCCTGTTCAATGTAGCTGAAGAGCGTATCGCGTTTGGCTTCAGGAGAATCGTAGACGAGAATGACGTGATCTCTTGGCTTCAGTTGGTTCAGGACACGGGTCATTCTCTCGGAGGGCGTTCGCTCAAATGTTCGCCAGTCCTGTGCACTCCTAAGTTGCTCCTGAAAATTGCTCTGTATCAGCCCGACTAGACTACCATCATCCGTCCAAAGGCACTTGCTGTCAGAGAATGTTCCGCCTTTTGAGGTTGTGATCATCGCCTCGCTCCCGTCAAAGAGGATATACCGACTGGGCATATCTTGAACGTATTTGAGAGAGAATGATGTACTTGGAATATACTTCTCAAGCGTTTCGGGGATTAGGCTCTCATCCTCAGGACATTCCGTCAAGACTCTAAGAATCACATTCCTGCATCGTGCCTTCTCCAAGTCTTCCGTGTATTGCATTATGAATCGCAAGACATTATCGCTTGAATCCAGGACGTCTATCGCTCTCTCTGCACTGCCTATTAAGGATGTAATCCTACTAGTGACTGCGTCTCTTTCTGATATCAGAATGAAGTGGGATTCCTCATGAGCGGGTTCTAGTGGAATGGTTTCGTCCTGGAATCTGTTGAGAAAGTCCTTTTTCTTCGTATTCAGATCCGTGATCTCTCTCTTGGCCTGCCTCTCCTTCCTCTTGATCAGCATCGAGAGAGCAGTGTCTACCGGGAGAGCTCTCACTTTTACTGGTCTACCAAGAACCCTTTCAATCAGTCCTGCCTTTTCAAGCCTTGGCAGAGTTCTGTAGACTTCTTCTCTTCTTATCTCAGCCGCTTTGGAGATATTACTTGCAGATGCCAAGCCGAGTCTGACAGCAGTGAGGTAGACTCTTGCTTCATACGGTGTAAGCCCAAAGTCAGTCAGCTCTGTTGCCTTGTCCTCGAGGTCGGACATACTCAATCTCTCCTTGATCTCTAACCAGCACGTTGGTATGTGCAAGGACGCATTTCACAATTTTGGCTCAGGTGAACCGTTTTTATCATACCAAGATTGTAGTCTGAACTGCCGGGTGAACGAGATATGTCTCCAATGGAAAGAGTGCTTGTTCTAGGGTCAACTGGCTACGTTGGAACAAGACTCGTAGCATCTCTACTCAAACACGGATTCACCGTAAGGGCATCTTACAGAACACCCGAAAGTCTGGAGCATCGACCTTGGGTTGTGCATCCTCTGCTGGATGTTGCAAGAACAGATGTCTTAGACTTGTCCTCATTGAAGGAGGCATGTGCCAACTGTTCAGCCGCTTTCTACTTGGTACATTCCATGTATGGCGGAAGCAGATTTGCTGAAACGGACCGTGAGGCTGCTCAGAACATGATTGAGGCTTCCGAGGACACAAATCTCAAGCGAATCATCTACTTGGGAGGACTCGGAGATGAGCAATCAAGATTGAGCAAACACCTGCGTTCTCGTGCTGAGGTCCGGAAGATACTGCACTCAGGCTCTGTGCCTGCTACCACCCTGAGAGCAGCCATGATTCTAGGTGCAGGTAGCGTATCTTTTGAGATTATGAGGCATCTTGTTGAAAGACTTCCAGCGATGGTCACCCCCAAGTGGGTTCGCACAAAGAGCCAACCCATCTCGATAAGCAATGTGCTTAGGTACCTAGTAGGCGTTCTAGAACATCCCGAAACTGCAAATCATGTATATGACATCGGGGGTCCTGAAGTGGTTTCCTATCTTGACCTTATGAAAATCTATGCTCAAGAGGCCAGGCTCACAAAACGGTTAGTGATTCCGATGCCAATACTGACGCCGAAACTAAGCTCCTATTGGATATCCCTCATCACACCCATTTCATCATCCGTTGCTCGTCCACTGGTGGATGGACTCAAGAACGAGGCCATATGTCAGAACGAATCCATAAGAGAGATTATCCCACAGAGGCTTCTATCCAGCAGAGAAGCTATCCGTCTTTCTCTTCGCCAGATAGATCAAGAACTTGCAGGAACTGCCAAGCACATTGGCCCTCTGGATTCTCAACCAGAATGGAGACAGGCTGCTGATCCTGAATGGGCCAGAGGTTTCTTCTACGCACAGCGAAGTACGATTATTGACGCTTCACCTACCCAAGTTTGGAATATGATAATTCGAGTCTTGGGTTCCAGAGGCTGGAGCTATGGGAGCATTCTATGGCCTCTTAGAGGATATTTGGACGAGATTGCAGGTGGACAAGGGATGCGAACCTCAACAGGCAAGATATCGCAGCTATTGCCTGGGTCTGCAATTGACTGCTGGAGAGTAGTTAAGGCGTTTCCTGAAACTCATTTGCAGCTTTACTCGAGAATGAGAAGCCCGGCGAAGATTGCACTCGATCTTCTATTGAAGCAGATTGAGCAGTACAACACAAAGGTAACTCTTAGGATTAGATATGCACCATGCGGACTACCAGGTTTCTTGATGTGGCACTCCCTAAACCCATTCAGAAGATATGTAATGGAAGCTATGCTTGGCGCGATTATGGCTCAACTGAGAAACGCTCGGGAGGAATGAGCTCAGCTGCCTCTGGCTCTTCCTAGAGCTTCAGACAAGCTCTTCCCTTTTTCCTCGTCAAACCCGCCTAAAGCATTCCACAACACCTCGCCTTCGGATGTGACTAGGAACAGATGAACATTGTTTTCGTCAGGTATTGCTAGCTGTTTCTTGAATGGTTCTTTGTCTATGTACAATGTAATCGTTCTTCGACGTGTTTCCCTTGAGGGAATGCCCGCGCGCATCCCGTTGTCGAGCATAGTTCTATAGAGCCAGTTCATTCTTCGTATTGTTGGGAGTTCGTAATAGTCTAGGTCTGAATTCTTCTCCACCAGGCTCTCCAAGAATGGTACCCAGCTATCGACCAAGGATTGATGCCATCTTTGAAACGCCACAACAAGCACGTTGAAGTCTGCATCAAGCTGATCGGGCAGCTGTACTTTGTCTCCCAGTAAGTTACTACCAGAGACCCTTGGGAACTGCATGACACTTCTCAACTTCGAACACCATCAGTCTAGATAAACTATTGTTAAGTACATACAGATAAACCTTTGGTCCGGTGAACTGGTGGCAAGAAGAAGCAATGAGGATTTCATCTGACAAACTGAAGGAATGCCGCCAATGATTCAAGCAGAACGCATTAAGAAACTCAACAGCAACATGGTGCAGGATGGAAGATTCGTACTCTATTGGATGCAGTCATCACAGAGAACAGAGTATAATCATGCACTTGAGTATTCCATTGAAACAGCAAATGACTTGGATAGTCCTCTTCTGGTCTACTTTGGACTCACGCCTGACTACCCCGAGGCCAACGAGAGGAGCTACACATTCATGCTTGAAGGCCTAGTCGAAACAGAGAAGAAGCTCCAAGATCGAGGCATCAGTCTGCTTGTTCGTTCTGAACCGCCGAGTCAAGGAGTCAGAGATCTGTCCCCTGAGTGTGTCTTGATAGTTGCGGATAGAGACTATCAAAGGATTCAACGAGACTGGCGTGAGCAGATTTCGAATTCTGTGAGATGTCCTGTGATTCAAGTAGAAACGAATGTCATCGTTCCAATAGAAGTGGCCTCCGCGAAGGAGGAATACTCTGCGGGAACGCTACGGCCCAAGATTCAGAGGAATGTGGATCGTTTTCTGTACCCAATTACCGAGAATCAGATTGAGAACACGTTGCGAGGTTTGGAGGTCGATTCGTTGGATTTGAGCAATCCCGTCAGACTGCTCGAATCGATTGACATAGACAGAAGTGTTGAGCCAGTACCCGATTTCCACGGAGGCACTGAGAAAGCAAAGCAGGCACTTGATGACTTCATCAATAGGAAACTGGACAAATTCCACAAGTCTAGGAATGATCCCTCTGAAGACTATCTATCAAATCTGAGCCCCTACCTTCATTTCGGTCAAATCTCTCCTATCTTCATTGCCTTGCAGGTCCAAAGGGCCGATCATCCGGGTGTTGACTCCTTCCTAGAGGAACTCATCGTACGCCGAGAACTGAGTATGAATTTCGTGTACTTCAACAGAAACTATGACTCTATAGACTGCCTTCCCGGATGGGCACGGACAACACTAGATGAACACAAGAGTGATCCTCGCGAGCACAAGTACACTTTGGAGGAGTTTGAACTTGCCGAAACGCATGACCCGTATTGGAATGCAGCCCAGACAGAGATGGTCAAGACAGGCAAGATGCATGGCTACATGCGGATGTATTGGGGAAAGAAGATTCTGGAGTGGAGTCACACACCCGAGATAGCCTATAGGACTACGCTTCACTTAAACAACAAGTATGAGCTTGATGGTCGTGACCCGAATGGCTATGCAGGAGTGGCTTGGTGCTTTGGGAAGCATGACCGTGCATGGGGAGAGCGACCAGTCTTCGGCAAAGTTCGCTACATGAGCGCAAGAGGTCTTGAGAGGAAGTTCGATATCGAGAGTTACGTCAGAAAGATTGGCCAATAACAATGGCGGCCAATGTACATCCTCTTCACGTGTGCCGCTTCCCGTCATTTGATTAGGCCAAATCACTGAGTTCTTGTATGGAACTCGCAACATTTGGAGCCGGCTGTTTCTGGTGTGTAGAAGCTGTATTTCAGCAATTGAAAGGTGTGAAATCAGTAGTATCTGGGTATGCAGGAGGCCAAGTACGGAATCCCACATACGAACAGGTCTGCACGGGTAGAACAGGTCATGCAGAAGTCTGTCAGATCGAGTATGATCCGGAACAGATAAGCTATGAAGAACTACTTGAGGTATTCTTCAACACTCATGATCCCACAACCCTGAATCGTCAAGGTAATGATGTTGGAACTCAGTATCGCTCTGCGATATTCTATAATACTGAGAAGCAGAGGGAAGCTGCAGAGAGAGCGAAGACTGAACTCGACGCAAGTGGGCAGTGGAAGAACCCCATAGTAACTGAAATCACTCCCCTACAGGAGTTCTATAGAGCCGAGAACTACCATCAAGACTACTACCGACGAAACCCGAATCAGCGGTATTGTCAGTTGGTCATCAAGCCCAAACTTGACAAGTTCGAACGGGTGTTCAGACCAAAGCTAGACAAGTCCATGTTCTAGAGTTACTTCTCATGAACTGCCGATTAGTTGGATTCGGCGATTTACCCTCATGAAGCGAAGGAATGGGATGATCTACTCACCCCTTCTTCTCTCAGGTCCCTTCAGCATATGCCTTCGCGTAGGCTTCCTGCTCAGGGGTCCACTTGTCAATCTTGATGCCCATGGTTTCCAGCTTGGCCATGGCTGTTTGCATGTCAAGCTCCTTGGGGAACTCGTAAACGCCCGGTTTGAGGTCCTTGCCGTTCTTGGCCATCCAAATCATTGCATTGAGTTGTCCTGCAAACGAGAGATCCATGACTTCACTTGGGTGGCCCTCAGCGGCGGCTAGGTTCACCAACCGACCCTCGCCCAGCAAGTAGATTCTGCGCCCATCCTTCAACTCGTATTCATCTAGAGCATGACGTACTCGTTTCCTTGGGCTCTTACTGAGTGCAATCAAGTTGGGTTCGTTGATCTCAACATTGTAATGACCTGCATTACCGAGCATAGCACCGTCTTTCATGACCCTCATGTGCTCGCCCGTGATCACATCTTTCATCCCAGTGGCTGTTAGAAACAAGTCGCCTTCAGGAGCCGCATCTTTCATTGGCATGACCCTGAAACCGTCCATCCGCGCCTGCAGTCCGCGAATTGGGTCGACTTCAGTGACAATCACGTTCGCACCCAAGCCTCGGGCCCTCTCCGCCATCCCTCGGCCACAGTAACCGTAGCCACCAATGACCACTGTCTTGCCAGCAATCAGGATTGCCGAAGCTCTCATGACGCCGTCGAACACGCTCTGTCCAGTACCGTATACATTGTCAAACATGTGCTTGGTATCAGCATCATTTACGGCCATGATTGGATACTTCAAGGCTCCATCCTCAGCCATTGCACGAACACGAATCACACCAGTCGTGGTTTCCTCAGACCCTCCGTAAAGATTGGGTATCAAATCCTGATGCTTGTTGTGAAGTGTGAAGATGAGATCTGCACCATCATCAAGTGTCAATGTTGGCTCTGTCTTTAGAGTCTGTTCAATACACCAGTAGTATTCCTCGGTATTCAGATTGTGCCAGGCATAAACCGGAATATCATTCGCGGCGAGTCCTGCAGCCACTTTATCATTCGTTGATAGTGGATTGCACCCAGACCAGGCCACTTCAGCTCCGACCTCTCTAAGAGTCTCCACGAGTACGGCTGTTTCTTTTGTTACATGTAGACAACCAGCAACCCTCATACCCTTGAGCGGCTTTGTCTTGGAGAACTTCTTTCTTAGGTGCATGAGCACAGGCATGTGCTTCTCCGCATACTCGATGAGCATCCTGCCTTCCTCGGCAAGACCAATATCCTTGACCTTATAGTCAGTCATTCAAATCACGGGTTGATGCGGAGAGCAGGATATATATGAATCCTACATCGTGGCAAGGAATGAATCGCATCGACTGAGGCCCGAAACCATGCAATCCATGACAAAGAAGGAGCAGGATCTTCTGAGGTCACTTCTGGAGAATTCCAGATCTAGTCATGCTTTACTAGGAAGCAAGATTGGGAAGAGTCGTAACTGGGTTGCTCGGACAATCCGGAAGATGGCACAAAACGGAGTCGTCCTTGCCTACGTGACAGTCTTCGACCCGGCGCAGGTCTATGCTGAGCGTAACACCATCCTGCTCATCAAGACAAACCCACGTGAGCTTGACGTAAGTCAGGGACTCCTGAAGATGGCTGAGTTAGAATCCCTCGATGGAATCTCAGGTGATCACTCTCTCCTGGGCCTATTCAGATTCCGGGGAGTCGGTACCTTCGAGGGATTTCTAGACAGGGTAGACCAAGTAGTCGCCAAATCCCGGGCAGAAAAGTATCAGTTGGTCCAGGTCTTGGCAACATACAAGACCCATGGCTTCACTCTTGAGAGTCGTCCACCACGACCTCGACTTGTCTCGTCAAAGGACTGGGACCTGATGAGCACAATCTATCGTCAGGCTCCAAGTGAAGAGAACCCCTTCCCGTTGTCACAGAGCGAGATTGGCAAAGTCATGGACCCTTGTCTGAGTCAACCTGCAGTGTCAAAGGCAATGAAACGACTCGAAACGCGCGGCGCGATTCTTGGGTATTCCGTAGCCATCAAGTTCTCGAACATCGGACTGCCCATCAAGTTCTTTCTTCAGATCAAACCTATGCCAGGTACGATTGCGCAAACGGCCCGCAAGATCAGTGTGATGGATGAGGTTTGGGACCTCCATCGAACTAGTGAAGATTACAGCCTCTTTGCCACGGTACGTACGCCTAGCGTCGAGGCCTATAACCAATTCATCCGTCACCTATACGAGAATGAGGATGTCTTGGACACACAGTCACAAATCTCACTTGAGGAGTGGTTTGTTCCAGTTAGGAGATTCACCTGATACCGCAGATTCTCAGGAATTTCAGTTGTCACCAAGCCAGACTCTCTCCCACAGACGCTCGTCCAAGTACCTGAGTAGGATCGCCACGCCGCCAATTCCCATGGCCACACTGAGCAGGAGATTGGCTCCACCAAATCCAATCAGCGGCACCAAGAAGCCAACAATTTCGAATGGATTGATCCATGGCCATAAGACGGGATTGTATGGATGCATCGGAATGTCAAGTGCAATATGGAAGACTGCTCCAAGCATGCATGAAAGCACAAGGGCTGGAGTAACCCTACAGGCCTCATCTAGTCGTTCGCGGTCAACACCAAAGAGCATGGATACTACAGGGGCATATAGAAACCTAGTCAATATGATGGCGGCCAGAGTTCCTATTGTCAATGCGCCGACCAGACTGTGAAGCACTAGATGGTCAGGAAGACTTGGGAACGTAATCCACATGATCGGCACTTCAAGGTCGGGTATGAACGAACCTACTACAAGACCGGGCAGAGAGAGTCGCTTACTCGTCTTCGAGAGGGCGAAGCCAATTGGATAATGTAGAGGGGTGACTGGCAATGTTGTCCTATACTATCCCGGAGTAGTCCCTTTTCAATACTCTTAAGGACAAGGAGTTGTACGCAACCGAAAGGTGTATCGAATGGGGCTCTATGAGTTTGACGGCAAGAAGCCAGAAGTCCATCCAAATGCATACGTTTCTCCTCGGGCATCAGTAATTGGGAGTGTCGAGATAGGTGAGGACTGCAGCATCTGGGAGTATGCGGTTCTCCGTGGAGACTTCAACAGGATCACAATAGGCATGGGAACATCCGTTCAGGACAACTGCTCAGTTCATGTCACTCCCTTCAACCCAACCAGGCTCGGTGACTATGTGACAGTTGGTCACAATAGTGTCATTCATGCATGCGAGATCGATGATAGAACCGCCGTTGGAATGGGGGCCGTTGTACTTACAGGAGCCAAGGTTGGCAAGGAATGCGTGATTGGTGCGGGGTCAGTTGTAACCGAGAATTCAGTCATCCCTGACGGAAGTCTGATCTTGGGAATCCCTGGTAAGGTGAAGAGGGAAGTGTCCGAGGAAATGAAAGAAGCGTTCAGGATAGGCGCTGAGCTCTACGTCGAGCTGGGGAGAAGGCACAAGGAATCTCCTGTAGGCCAAGGCTAGTACTTGTTTGCTAGAGTAGTATGTGGCGTCGCAAGTACAGCAGGCGTGGGGCCCATCGACTCATTGATCTTGATGGGACGCTGCTTCGTTTGCATTCTTCTCGCTCTTGCTAAAAGGAAGCTTCTATCCCTCGAAGCTGACTAGAATATCTTCAGAAGCTTATATCCCTGGAATGCTGAATAGAGTACCAATGCATAGACCGCCAGTTTCTGCATTGCCGCGTTTCCGAACCCTGGGACAAGAACGTGAGTGTAGCAAATGATTGCTACGATTATCCCAATAAGTGCGTAGACATTCTCGTAGTCCTTGTTGAGGAGGATTGCAATCGAGTATATGATGATCGCTGATGAGAACAACAGGAAGAAGTAGATAGTTGAGAACCCGTGCTGTGCTGGATATACATCTCCGGCAAAGATGCCTACTCCCGCAAGCAAGGGGCCTGCAACGACCCCCAAGATAGTTCCCATCCAACTAAGTGCCTTCAACGGTGTTGTTTCTGTGAAAGCCGTTCGGAGCGACAACCAGAACGGTATCGATAGTCCTCCAGCTAGTGTAGTGGCGGTTGCAAACATGAACCAGTTCTGAGGCGTAGGAATGCCTCGCGTAACAGACAATCCCAATGAGCTGAACGAGTTCTCCAAGAAGGAATATCCCTCTGGATAAAATAACATAATCGTGAAGGTGATTATGACAAACTGAACGCCTGCAATTACGCCACACCATGCTCCAATTCTCTTCCAATTCAAGCCTATCACCACGCGCTTGATGCATTCAAGTCGTAACTTCTCTTAACTTCACACGTCCCTAATAAACGAGAGGCACCGTAGGAGTACGCTCTTCCGACATCCCCGTCAAGTCTAAATGATTGAATGACATTTCAGATCCAAGGAGAAAGAAGGTTGAAGACTCGTCGTCGCTCCACACTAATGGTTTTTGCACTGACCGTGACACTGCTTCTCATAGCCAACTCAGTAGCTGCTCAGGCTAGCCTTGTACCAAACGAGGAGAAAGAGAGTGAGTTCATCTGGGGAAGAGAAGATTCCTTCTACGACTCGAATGACTACGAAGTCACGCTCTCGGCAGGACACTGGACAGTTGTGGCAGGGACTTACGCGTTCTCGGACTTGGAGATCAACATCACAATCGCAAGAGATAGTGCCTTCACGGACATAATCGCCGTTAGTGGGACTGGCTGGGGACACTATCCCTCCGTAGACTTTGATCTCAGTACGAGTCAGACGGTGTACATTCTAGTCCATGAGAACTCAGTCTATGGCGATACATCCGGTAGCTACGACATAGGAGTGTATGATGACGCGCACGGTCCTCCACCTAACGGTTTCTTCCCCGGATTTGATTTCTGGGGTTGGTTCATGCCCTTAATGATAATCCCGTTTGCATTCGTGATATGTATCTTGATTGTCGTCTTTGGCTCCATAAGAAGGCGTGGTGGAATGTCACTTCGCAGAGCAAGGATGCTCCAAAGAAGGCAGCTTCGCAGAATGAAACACTTCACGATGGACGCCCCAGACTATGCCATTCCAGATGAACATCGTGGGCAAAGGCGGTCAGATGGCACGGACATTAGGACTGTTCGAGTACCTACAAATTGCCCCAACTGTGGGGCTTCATTGTCACAAGATGACATTGACTGGGTAGGTCCACTAGAGGCAGAGTGCAGGTACTGTGGGGCCTCAGTCAGAGCCACATTTGAGAGGGTCTAGAAGTAGTGCTTCAGATGTTGATTCTCTAAGGACCCAGCAAGCCTACTTCAGACCTCTCTTCTCCAACTCCTCGTCCTTGAGCACTCTTCGAAGTACCTTGCCGACCTGACTCAAGGGCAATGACTCCACGATTTCAACCTCTCGTGGCCGTTTGTATCCTGCCATCTTATCGCGGCACCAATCTATGATCTCTTCTGAAGTCGCTGTTTCGCCATCTTTGAGGACGATGAATGCCTTCACGAACTCATTGGACGGGTCTTCAGGTCGTGGGAGGCCAATGACTGCAGCTATCTTGATTTTGGGGTTCTCGAACAGGACATCTTCTATCTCGCGAGGATAGGCTTTCAGACCGCCGACTGAAACCATGTCCTTCTTTCGATCGCTGATATAGGTGTAGCCTTCCTCGTCCATGTGCCCGATGTCACCCGTGAGGAAGAAGCGTTTGCCATCGAACTCTCTCATCACCTCGGCCGTTTCATCAGGCTTTCGCCAATATCCTTTCATAATCTGTGGCCCAGCCAGTGCTATCTCTCCTGTTTCACCGATAGGCAGCTCCTTCGTTCCTGTTTCTGGATCTACGATTCTGCAATCCGTATCGGATATCGGAAGCCCAATCGAGCCAAACATTCGGTTGCGCCTATTCATTGGATTAGTATGAGTAACGGGAGAGGTTTCTGTCAAGCCATACCCCTCAAATAGCAAAGTTCCGGTGACTTTTTCCCAGTTCTTCGCTAGCTCGGGTGGGAGTGGTGCGGCGCCCGAGCTACAGATTGTAATCGAAGTAAGATTATACTTGTCAACATCTGGATGGTTCACGATTGCCGCGTAGAGCGCTGGCACACAGTTCAAGACCGTCGCCTTGTTTTCATCTAGCTCCTTGAGAAGATCCGTTAATGGTGGTTTTCCTGCTCTTGGGTCGGGGACGCACACAAGTTTGCCAGCATGCCAAGTCGCCACCAGAAAGGTCACCGTAAGACCATAGCTGTGGTACCATGGAACCGCTCCCACGTAGACCTCTTCTCCATACCTCACACCTCCGGGAGTGTCAACATCTTCAGGTTCTAAGTACACCCATTCGGTAATCTGCAAGACATTTGAAACTAGATTGGTGTGGGTGAGTTCTGCTCCCTTCGGAGTCCCTGTTGTGCCTCCAGTATAGATTAGAATGGCTGTGTCTTCCGGATCAACTTTGACATCCGGTGCCTTCGGCTCGTATTGAGCAACTATGTCATCGTAGAAAAAGGTCTTGTCTTGCTCGTAGTAGGGGCTCTTAGGAATCTTTCCCAGCAAGCCTCCAAGAACAGCCTTGACCTTTGGTAGGAATGACTTGACGCTGCACACAACAACTGTTTCGACAGATGTGTCTTTGATTGCCTCATAGCATATTGGCGTGAACGCAGGATGGTCCAGCGCGAAGATTGCAACAGCATCCGTATCCGTCAACTGATACCTCAATTCACCTGCCTTGTACATTGGATTGCAGGTGACCACCTTGGCTCCCGCCTTCAGGGCTCCAAAGAACGCTGGAGGAAAATGAGGCACGTTCGGAAGGAACAATGCCACTCGGTCGCCCTCTTTGATTCCCCGACTAGCTAGGAAGTTGGCGATTCTGTCTGCGGCCTCTCGAACTTCTGAATACGTCTTCGAGTTGCCCGAGAACACCGTATATGGCAGGCCACCACTCTTCTCTGCTGCTCTGTCGAGCATCTTGAACACAGGCTCCTTGGGATACTCCAAGGTCTTTCGTGCATGTTCCGGCCATCTTGGTCCATCCTGCCAATACATCTCATCCATTCCTTATCCTCTCCTCAAACTCTCATGTGGACTAATACCTGCGTATGGTACAGCCTACTCATATCTGTTGAGGAGAAAGGAAACAGAGGGGGAATTTCCCCCTCTACTATACTACTTGCCCTTCTTCGCAAGTTCTTCTTCACGGAGTTCTCTTCTGAGTACCTTCCCAACCGTGGTCATGGGTAGGGAGTCGCGGAACTCTACCTCTCTGGGCCTCTTGTAGCCTGCCATCTTTTCTTTGGACCACTTGATGAACTCTTCTTCTGTGGCAGTCTCTCCTGGCTTGAGAACGATGTACGCTTTTACGTACTCATCATCAGTTCCGTCTTCCTTTGGGAGTCCTATCACTGCTGCCATAGCGACCTTCGGATGTTCGAAGAGTGTGTCCTCGATCTCCCTTGGATAGGCCTTCAGACCAGAGACATTGATCATGTCCTTCTTTCTGTCCGATATGACAAAGAAGCCCTCCTCGTCCATGTGACCAATATCACCAGTGAGGAAGTAGCGCCGTCCATTGACCGTCCTCATCACCGCGGCAGTTTCGTCGGGCTTATTCCAGTATCCAGGCATCACCTGTGGCCCACTGATGGCAATCTCGCCCGTTTCGCCTTGTTTCAGTTCGTTCTTGCCAGTTTCAATGTCAAGGATTGTCAGATATGTATCTGATATTGGAAGACCAATCGAACCGAACTTACGTGTCGCGACCAATGCCGGGTTGGCTGTCGCCAACGGTGAGGTCTCAGTTAGACCATAGCCCTCGAATAGTGTCGCGCCCGTACTGGCCTCAAAGGCCTTGGCCAATTCTGGTGGAAGCGGAGCTGCACCTGAACCACAGGCCTTGATGCTGCAAAGATCATACTTGTCAAGGTTTGGATGGTTCACAATCCCGGCGTATAGGGCCGGTACACAGTGAAGTATGGTGCCCTTTTGCTTCTCGATATCAGCAAGCAATTCCGCCATTGGAGGCTTTCCTGCCCTTGGGTCAGGAATGCAGATCAGACTGCCGGGTAGATCGAACGATGCGACCATTGTGAGTGTGAGACCATAGCTGTGATACCAAGGCAAAGCACCAACGTACACCTCTCCGAGTGGCTTGAACTTCTCGGGCTTCCCTCTTTCCTCATTTAGCAGCTGAGACCACTCACCAATCTGCTTTACGTTCGCATACAGATTCCTGTGTGTGAGCATGGCTCCCTTTGGTGTACCGGTAGTTCCTCCAGTGTACAAGATGAGTGCAAGGTCTTCACTAGGGTCAATCTCAACCTTCGGAGCCTTTGGCTCATAGTTGGCTAGGATGTCTTCATAGAAGACAGTCCCTTCCTCGTGATACGGACTCTTCGGAATCTTGCCCAGAAGCCCTCCGAGTACTGCCTTGACTTTCGGAAGCTCAGTCTTCACTGTACAGACGACAACCGTTTCTACATCAGTTCCCTTGACTGCCTCATAGGCAGTGGGTGTGAAGGACGGGTGGTCCATACAGAAGACCGCCTTGACCCCGGCGTCCTTCAGTTGGAAGTTCAGTTCACCAGCCTTGTACTGTGGATTACAGGTGACAACAACTGCTCCTGTCTTTAGAATCCCAAAGAAGATTGGAGGATACTGTGGCAGGTTGGGCAGAAAGATTGCGACTCGATCGCCTTTCTTAATACCTCGACTTACCAGGAAATTGGCAATCCTCTCAGCATGATCCCTGACTTCACCAAAGGTCCGAGTGACGCCTGAATAAATCGTCGACGTCGCTTGGCCATAATTATCTGCTGCTCTGTCTAGGATGGCATAGAGCGGCTCATCAGGATAGTCTATCGATTTCTCTACTGTTTCTGGCCATTTGTGTTTGTGCCAGAGCATTTCATCCATGGATTTATCCTCTCCATCATTTCTCTATTCATTCATCTACCGCATTAGGCCAGAAGCCATACGGTTGACATGGCCGATTCTTACTACAATGGTGTTGATATTTCCTTCTGCTGGCAAGATTTCAACTGTAGTGCGTCATAAAATGGCGTTTTATCTTGGATCGCATCGAACAGTTCCATTTAGCACAACAAATAAGAAAGCTGATGGAGCAGTCTCGGCATTACTCGTTCGTCCTCGGATGAACCAACTCAAGGGGAATATCAGTGAGCTACCCAATTCTAATAGAGCAGTCAAACCAAATCTTGAGAGAACTTGTAGATGCGGGCCAGCGGGTCTTAGGCTATATCTACCCGCACATTCCTCATGAGATAGTTATGGCCCATGGGCTCACTCCATCTTTGGTGCGAACTAACCGTACGACCGTAGGGGCCTATGAGGACAGCCTTCAGACCTTCTCTTGCTCCCTCACGCGCAACTTATTCAGCCAGAGAGTCAACGGGAGCTTCCCCCTTCTTGCTGGAATCGTGTTTTCAGCCAACACTTGTGATGCGCTCCAGAACGTCGCAGACGTGTGGCGGTTGAGATTCCCTGAGGACAATGTGATTCGCCTAACCTATCCAGTAGGGGATGCAGGTGATTCCGCCGCTCAGTTCCTAGCCAAAGAGATCAAGGCTTTCTCAGATGCTCTTGAATCGCTCACCGGAACCGCTTTCCAGAAGGATGCCTTCATAGAGGCGGCATCAATACTTGAAGGGATTCGAAGTGGTCTTCAGTTGCTATACAGTGCCCGCCTTGTCAACCCGTCGTTGATCCCCTATAAGACGCTATCTGAGCTTGTTGGAGATTTCATGACTGCCCCAACAAAGACGGTCCTGACTAGAATCGAGAATAAGTGGGCAGAAGTACTTGATGGCCTGAGGAAACAGAAACAAGACGGCGTTGTATTGAAGATTAGAGCAGCACTGTTGAGTCAGGACATTGGTGACATTGATTTTGCTAGTGACTCAGCAGTGAGAATCGCCGTCATTGGAGGTATGGTTGAACCGACTACGATTGCTGACCTCATAGTCAATATTCCAGGAATGAAGCCCAACACGGTTGTCCTAGACATCCTGACATTTGGCTTCAGGACAGTCTTCACACCGCCGGCGGAAACCGAGGGGGACCTCTTTGAAAATGCGGCGCAATCGATTCTTGGCGCCCCCAGTGAGCCTACCCAAGAAGGCTTGCCAAGGCGAATGAGATTCCTCAAAGACATCCTGACCAATCTCTCGATAGGAGGACTTGTCGTTTGCGAGCAGTCCTTCTGCGACCCTGACGAGTTCGAGGCGCCTTCAACGGAGAGGGCGGCGTCAGAAGTTGGAGTTCCGACTGTGAGGCTTCCCATAGACCCAGAACTCTCAGACAGGGCCCGCCTTGAAGGTCGTCTTCAGACGTTCCTAGAAACCCTTGACACGAGCTAGTGGAGATAATAGAATGAGCGAAGAAAAGCCCTACCGACGTTTAGAGAGCCAGGACCTGCTTCAGCAGATTGCGTTCCGTCACGGACTCGAGGCAATGGCAGCAAGCGAAGAAGGTAGACTAGCGTGGGTGACTTCTGGCTTCCCTGTTGAGATTCCACTAGCCATGGATGTGTTTCCGACCTATCCTGAACAAGCAGGGGCGATAATCGGAGCATCAAAAATAGGTCCTGAAGTATGCGGGTTTGGAGAGGACTTGGGATACTCTCAGGAGTTGTGCTCGTACGCTCGTTCAAGTATCGGTTCAACAGACCGACCTGAAGATGTCTCCATGGGGGCCCTTCCAACGCCACAAGCACTGTTGGCCTGCAACAACATCTGCGGAACTGTACTCAAGTGGTACGATGCGATATCTGAGATGACCGGCGCGCCAGTGCATCTGCTTGATACTCCTCCACTCGAAGGTGAGCAGTTGCCTCATCATCGTGCCTATGTTCGACGCGGCGTTGACCGCTTGGTAGAGTTTCTGGCAGACACATTCAACACAAGACTAGAAGACGAAGAAGCCACCAGGGTGGCCAATCTTTCAAGCCAGGCAATTCGCCTGTGGACCAAGGTGCTGGAAACCTGTGTCAACAAACCGAGCCCTCTGAACTGCGCAGACCGATTTCTGACAATGGCACCTGTTGTTTCAAGCCGTGGCATGGAGCATTGTGTAGAGTTCTATGAAGCACTCCTCGCCGAGGTCGAGGGGCGTGTCAAAGAAGGCATCGGTGCGATTCGAAACGAAAAGACGCGTCTGCTTTGGGACAATATTCCCCCGTGGTTCATACTCAGGTTCTTCAACCAATTGGCTGCAAGAGGGGTTGTATTCCCTGCAGATACATACACACACGCGTGGTCTGGGGCAGTCGAAGGTTCAGACACGGCTTCCATTCTTGATGGCGTCAGTGAAGTCTACTCCGATGTCTATTTGAACAAGGGACTAGAGGCGAAAGTAGACAAGATGTGCGAGCTGATTAAGGACTATGACCTAGATGGATTTGTCATGTTCTCTGTCAGATCCTGCAAGAGGTACTCCCTAGGTCAGCTTGTATCCAAGGAAATGGTGACAGAGAGAACCGGAGTTCCTGGCGTGGTAATAGAAGGCGACATGGTGGATAGTCGACTCTTCAGCGAAGCCCAGGTGCAAACTCGTGTAGACGCGTTGCTTGAGATGTTTGTATAGGGTGGCATAGCAGTGAGCGAGGGGTCCTTTGGGATTGGCATAGACGTTGGGTCCACAACGACAAAGGGAGTTCTTATAGACTCCTCTGAGAAAGTCTTGGCTTCTCACCTTCAGAACACAGGAGCGTCGGCGCCGAAAGCCGTAGAGCAACTCCTAGTACAACTCTCTACACAATCTGGGATCAACCCCCGCGATTGTCGTATCATCGCGACTGGCTATGGTCGAAGTATTGTCGAGCTCGCCTACAAGACCGTCACTGAAATCACGTGCCACAGCGTAGGAGTCCATTCACTCAACTCGGAGATTCGACTGCTAATTGATGTTGGTGGCCAAGACTCCAAGGTCATACGGATAGGTCAGAATGGAAGACCTGAAGACTTCGAGCTCAATGACAAATGCTCCGCAGGCACTGGCCGTTTTCTCGAGGTGATGGCACGTGTCCTCGAGGTGTCGATGGATGAGCTTGGACCTTTGGCACTGAAGTCAAAGTCGCCCTCCACAATCAGCAGTACATGTACAGTATTTGCAGAGAGTGAGGTAATTGGGCGCATCGGCTCCGGCGAGTCGGCGTCAGATATCGCTGCAGGAGTTCATCTCTCAATGGCGTCAAAGATAGGTTCATTGTCCAAACGCGTTGGAGTTGCCTCACCTGTCGGTGTGACTGGAGGAGTCGCACTGAACCCCGCCTTTCGACATTACCTCTCGAAGCATTTAGGTCAAGAATTGTGGATACCAGAGCGTCCCCAGTTGACTGGTGCCCTAGGAGCAGCTATCATAGCCCTCAGAGGTCAGAAGGAGTGACGACTTAATCACTTCACCCGTTCCATAATCGTTTCGCCGTAACTGACGAAATCCTCTCCTTCATTAGCAGACTCCAACCCCATTCTTACCTCATGGTCTGAAACCTTGCGGATATAGGATCTCCACCGCATGCTAGCAAACGCCTCAGGATTTGGCTCCGACGTAATCTCAAAGCGAATCTCAGAGTCGCTGCTCATATACTCCACCTCATTGTTTACGAACCCGTAGGAGAAGAATGTCTTTCGGAGAAACCGTCTATTGCGGGTGTCGTAGAACATGAGTGCCACACTCTGATTCTCCAGCGCCCCTTCTCTGCGGGCCTCGTGCACTGACATCAGGTATATGGCATTCATCTCTAAGGTGAAGAGGCTCGAAATTTCAATCAGTCCTTCTCCCCCAAACTGGTCCTTGGAGTATCCCCGCCATTCACCAACCAGGAAATGCCAGGTCTCCAAAGGTGATGATATCATGACAAGACTTGAAGTCCGTTTAGAAATAAGATTGGCGGACCCGGCCTATTTCACGGCTTTCAAAGCTTTCCTGCCAGCTTTCATGCCAAGGTCAAGAGCCTTGAGGTTGAGCTCTGCGAATCTCGGCCAGCGTTCCTTGATTCTCTTCTTCAACCCACTCACTGACAGCATCTTGGTTATGGCAGCAAATGCACCAATCATCACGACATTGGTTGTCTGCTTGTTGCCCACTTCCTCGTCAGCAATTCGAGTCGCAGGAATCTTGTAGACTTTGACCCCTCGTGGTAGGTCCCCCTCGACTTCAACTAAGTCTTCGTCTACAATCAGGATGCCATCCTCTTTCAGGCCTTCGATATACTCAAGGTACGCGGCTCGACTCATTGCTATGAAGACATCAGGCTCCAAGACCTTTGGATAGTCAACCTCATCATCGCTTATGACAAGCTCGCTTTTGCTGGCGCCTCCGCGCGCCTCAGGACCATAGGATTGCGTCTGCACGACGTGTTTCTTGTCAACTAATGACGCCGTTTCGCCCATCACAACGGCCATCGTGACTACTCCCTGGCCGCCGAATCCACCGATTCTGACTTCGTATCTGGTCGATTCATAGTCACTCAAGTCACTCACTCCTTGAGCTTCTCGTGCATCTGCTTGAGAACTGCAGTGTACTCGGGCTTCACGATGTCAACAAACTCGCCGCAGACAATCCTAGATTCGTAGTCTAGCTCTGCTTCATGCGGTGGAAGACCGTTTTGAATGTCAGCAACTTCGAGTAGATGTTTGTGCATCTCCAGGCCGTCACCAAGCCTATTCATTCTTCCATATTCTGTGGGACAGGCACCTACGATCTCCACGAAGGACAGACCATCTTTTTGGATTCCCTTCTCAATCGACTTGGTCGCACGACGGGCCTGAACAGCAGTCCAACGGGCGACGTATGTGGCTCCCGAGGATGCTGCAAGTTGCACAAGGTTGAAAGGATGCTCCGGATTCCCAATGGGGCGCGGGCTAGTCTGTGAATATGCCTCGTGCTCAGTCGTTGGACCAAATTGTCCTCCAGTCATTCCGTAGTTGAAGTTATTAACACACACAATCGTCATGTCGATATTGCGTCGGCAAGCATGGATGAGATGATTCCCTCCAATCGCCGCGATGTCCCCGTCGCCGCTTACCACGATTACCTCTAGTTCGGGATTAGCAATCTTCACCCCCTCAGCAAATGCGATTGCCCTTCCATGTGTAGTGTGATATGTTCCTGTCTTGAAGTATCCCGAAATCCTACCCGTGCACCCAATTCCGGACACTACAACCACTTTGTGGAAGTCGATTCCCAGATCGTCAACTGCACGGGCAATCATCTGGGTGACAACTCCAACTGAGCAGCCGGAACAGAAGATCCACGGCTGACGATCCTCCCTGATGTACTTGGACATAGGGTGCTTGAGTATGGGAACGGTTTCGGTCAAGGACAGGCCTCAACCGCGTCCTCATGACCTTCAGGATAAAAGAGTTGTTGATGAGGACCTCCAAGCTGATGCCTGAACTGGCAGAGTGAGTATTAGAAGTAGCTGCCTTTCCCCGAAGAATGCTAATATTCATTCTGAACAAGTTTCTCGTACGTGTGGGTCGAATTGACGGCTACTGGACATGCCATAGAGGCCATTCTGATTACAGACAAGGCAGGCAGTGCCAGATTCTACATGCAACTCGACCCTCGTGCATTCGGGATGGACCCTGTGCAGGCATCCATCTTCTTTGCTGCGCTGGACATGTTCTCGGACGAACTCTTTGTAGAGAGTGAGCCTGCATTCCATCTCGACTATGGACCTAGAGTATTCTCTGTATTGAAGGGAGTAGAAGCCAATCTGATTGCTGTCGGTGCCAAACGACTGAGCTCGGAGGTCATGGACTTGTTGAACACGCTACTTGCGGAGTTTGAGCTTGAATGGCTTCCTGCTGCAAAGTCCATCGAGCCTGGGTCATCTTTCGAAGACGCCTACTATGAGTCGTTTGGAGAGAGAGTCATGAAGAACCTATCTCTTGAAGATCTCCCGGACTCATGGATACCATACTTCACAACTAGCCCAGATACGTTGACTATGATTAGCACCACGATAACACCATATATTGACGGTTCAAGAAGTGTGAAAGAGATTAGAAACGCCAGTGGGCTTTCGAAGAGTGAGATGCTTACCGAAACGTCTAGGTTGTGGGCCCATAGAGTCATTCGTTTTAGAAACATGCTTAGTTTTGATGACTTTGTGGGTGCGAAGACTCCCTTCTTGCGATATATCCAAGCGGACTCGATAGAAACACAGAATCTGCGACGTCTACATCCTGAGATGGCAGAGGTTCTGCCTCGCTTGGCCGGACTAATGGACGGGCGACGAACAGTCAGAGAAATGGTCGCTGAGCTTGGAGGGTCGTATGACGAGAGACAAGTACTCAGGATGCTGGACCATCTAATGGAGGATGACGTCATCGAAACACTATCTCCTGAGAAACGTCGAATTCTTCTCGTCAAGCAGGCTCTCGAAATATCCTTGCGGGTGGCTGAAGACATCAATCGAGCTCAGGCTGCACAAGCCATGCGATCGGTTGTAGACAGGAGTGTCACGCCTGAAACTCTTGGCCAGCTTCGCTTTGTTGACAATAGCTGGGCTGTCGACTTTGACTTCAAGTTATTGGAGGGACTAAGCTATCGCAGGCTTATGCTCCTATACGGAGAATGGATGAAGATACTAGCGCAGTTCGTAGCCGCGTTGGAGAGAGAGAATCTCTACGTGTTCATTGCCGTTGTGACAGAGGAATTCCATGATCGCATAGTCAACCGATATGCGGCGCGAGACCTGATGGGGCTTGAAGAATTCTCCTTCTGGCTAGAAACATTGAGCACCGATATACTGTCTCAACCACGTGTCATTAGGACCGGATCGTTGGAAGCAACTGTGAACGACGGTGCAGAGGAGCTTGCTTATCTTCTTGTCACAAGGGGACAAGTCATTCACGGACAAGAACGCATCTCTAGAATCTGCACCACCGCCGGAGTCCCTCTGACAGACGTCCCCCCTGACTTTTGGGTTGGCTGGCAGAAGGCAGAGAGCATTGACCGTCTCATGACGGAGTATGCTAAGCTAGGACACGCATCCAGATTGACATTATTGATCCTGTCAAGACAACTCGGAGTGTCACTTCCAAGGGACATTGCCTTCTAGGCAGATTTGTCCGTTTCTCACAATCAATCACGACTCATCCGTCTGAACAACCATTATCTAAGAAACCTCACCATAGTTACAAGCAAATCTGTGGGATGGCTAGAATGAGTCCGTCTTATCTCTTCAAGGTTGTAACGGTCGGATCCGCGTCGGTCGGGAAAACAAGCATAATCATCCGTTATTCTACTGGGGCCTTCCGTGAACACTACTCTCCCACACTTGGAACTGGCTTTGCATATAAGAAGATGAAGATTGACGAGAACCTTGTGAATCTGCAGATCTGGGATTTGGGCTCGCAGGACTTCCTGGAGCGAGTTCGAGGGAACTACTACAGCGGGACTCAAGGTGTCATTTTCATGTTTGATACAACATCTTGGGAGTCGCTGGATGACGTACCCGACTGGAAGAAAGAGGTCGACAGGCATGTCGACGAATATCAAGCCATTCTTGTTGGGAACAAAACAGACTTAGTTGTTGAGAGGGTCGTGTCCGAGGAAGATGGACAGAACATGGCAAAACGGCTCGAGATGGACTATATTGAAACATCTGTCAGACTGGACAAGAATGTGAACAAAGCATTTGAGATGATTGCCCGGCGCATTAGTGAGTGGCTTTTCTAGGGTACTTGACCATCCACTGACAAGAAGCCAAGTCTCAGAACAGGTCTACCCTGATTTGATCTGTCTAATCTTCTCCAGGATTTCATGCGGCAGTTGAGGCATCCCTGCGGGCTTCGTCATCAGGTGCACTGGCGTGGGCGAGGCCGCGGCCTTAACCATGTAGTACATCTGCCCTAGATTCTGCTCTGCCACAACAATGCTGTCAGCCTGAGACGCCAATCTCGCTATGTGTTCCTCAGGGAATGGCCAAACAGTCTTGAGTCTGAGCATCCCGACCTTGATACCTTCATCGCGAGCATCCTTGATGGCTCTCTTAGCACTCCGTGAAGGAGTACCGTATGCTATGACAACTATCTTGGCATCATCAAGCATGTATTGCTCAACGTCTATTATCTTGTCAGCGTTCTTCAGAATCTTGTCGCTCAGTCTCGTGATGAGTTCGATCTGAACATCTTCCTTGTCGCTGGGATATCCCCGTTCATCATGGGTCAGTCCAGTGGCATAGAACTGATACTTGGAGCCGAGAAGAGCCATTGGTGGCACAAGATCCTTGTCGGGCTTGAAGGGGAGGTACTCTGAAGGATCGACCGTAGGTAGCTTCCTATACTCAAGCTTGAGTTCCTTCTCGCTTGGTATTACCAAACGTTCTCGCATGTGACCAACAGTTTCGTCAGCAAGGACGAAGACCGGGGTCCTGTATCTCTCAGATAGATTGAAGGCCTGAACCGTCTGGTCAAACATCTCCTGCACAGAGGCTGGTGTAAGTGCGATAATCTGATAGTCGCCGTGACTTCCCCATTTAGGCTGCATGACATCCCCCTGTTGCCCCTTCGTTGGCTGGCCAGTGCTTGGCCCTCCGCGCATGATGTTAACCAATACAAGAGGTGTTTCGGTCATGACTGCAAGTCCCACTGCCTCGAGCATCAGGCTAACTCCTGGGCCTGATGTGGCCGTCATCGCTTTTGCTCCTGTCCAAGATGCACCGATCACACTAGTTATGGAGGCAATCTCATCCTCATACTGAACGTATGCCCCTCCGACTTCGGGCATTCTCATGGACATCCATTCAGCAATCTCAGTAGCGGGAGTGATTGGGTATCCCCCAAAATAGCGACATCCGGCGCTCAGCGCACCCTCTGCGCAAGCTATGTCACCCATTGTGAACATTACACGTTTGGGCATCTAGCTCTTCTCCTCCGCTTCTTCCTCGAACTCAGGAATCACCGTGCCTTCTTCCATCGCGCCAGCATCGTATGCCTTTCTAGCTTCGTCCTTGTCGGACAAGAAGATTGCCATGTCGGGGCATACTCTCTCGCAAAACTCACAGTTGACGCATGCATCTATATCACACGCTGTGACTGGGTGGTACCCCTTGCGGTTGTACTTCGACATGTTGATGCAGAGCACGTCCTTTGGACAGAACTCCACACAGAGGTTACACTGTTTGCATTGCTCCTCAAGAATCACCAGTACCTTCTGTCGAGTGCGCGGAGGTTTCGGTGTAATTGGCTTCCTAGCCGCTGCCATCAAAGCATTCTCCTTTGACACTGACGGGTTTCTATTGAACAGTTGCTGGCGAATCTGGGGCTTGAAGAACACAGTCTCTTGTCGCCCTGCGCATGGGCGAAACGTAGAGCTATATGAGCCTTACCTTGGGGGACTCCAGAAAATGAAGCATTATCTGCCTGTTTTTTCCAAGAAGGGCTGGGTGTCAACGACGTGTTTCCCTAATCCGAGCTCGTCGGGGTCGATCCCAAGTGCAAGACCCAGCAATTGAGTATAGTAGATCACCGGGATCTCGTATTTCTGGCTGCCAGTTTCACCGTTGAGCTGCGGCTGAGCCATTTCGAATTGCAGATGGCAGAATGAACAGACATTGATTATGCAGTCTACCTTTGCCGCAATCAAGTTGTCTAGCTTCTCTCGGGCAAAGTCCACGCTCAGGGCAGCCTGTCCTGCTCTCACACCACCTCCAGCTCCACAGCACATGTCTTTGTCTTTGTACTCTATACTCTCTGCTCCAGTGGCCTCCACAAGCTCATCCAAGAACGAATGCTTCTGTGTCTGTTTCCATGGTCGGTTCTTACTCGGCTTCAGCAGATGGCATCCATAGTGTACTCCTACTCTTATTCCGCTTAGCGGCTGTGTGACCAGTTCCCTGATTTTCTCAGCCCCAATCTCAGACAAGACCTCGATGACATGTTTCGCGTTGGATTTTGCTTTGAATCTCACTCCCACGTCTTTGAGAATCCTCCTCACTTCTCTGAGCTTCTTAGGATGATTCTGGACTTCTTCTAGTGCTTCCTTGAACGTCGCATAACAGCCATTGCATCCTGTGATAATATCATTTCCTGCATTCTCAGCCAAGGCAAGATTCCTGGCGGCCAAGGCCAACCAAGTGGGTTCATCGAAGGATCTGATAACACCAGGCGCGGGACAACAACTAGCACCTTCTAGGTCTTCAAGTTCTATACCAAGCCTAGGAAGTACTACTCTGATGCTCTTCTCCAGATTCGGGAATCTGTTGGGCATTACGCAACCCAGGAAAAGAGAGTATTTCTGAACCTCGGTCACATCAGGTCCCCTCCCTCGCTACCCCTTCGATGAGGGTTTCGAACCCAGTCTTCTTCATGATCTTCTTTACATCTTCGAGTGCTCGCTCATTGGAATGTGTTGTAGGAGGCAGCTCATCAAGTCCAAGTTCCTTGCGTGCTTTGCGGTTGGCCCTATCTATGGGGACAAGATGACCAGATGCGAGTAGCTTCTTTGATGCCTTACGATGCTGAGGAAGCATGTAACCCTCCTCAACAGCCATGTTTCTCATAACCACAATGGCATCAGTGACCTTGATCTCCCTAGGGCACCTCTCAAGACAGGTAAAACACGTGGAACACAACCAGAGATCCTCACTGGATAGGACTTCATCCTTGAGCCCGAGCACGGCCTTCCGCATAATCTCACGTGTCCGAAAGGCAGTCCTTCTACTGCTGGGGCACACGGCTGAGCACACCCCACACTGAATGCACGTTCGAATCCTATCGATACCTGCACTCACCAGTTTGTCTGCGAAATGGGTGTCGATGTCTTCAGAGTCTATTGCGTCCATAGGTGACTCATTCATGAGAGAACCCCTAGCTGCTTCAGGTATTATGGACGCCTCGTTTCGGTGGATATAAGCCTTGGTCTTGCGCCAGATTTCTTGCCTCTAATCGTAGGGGTAATCGACGCCAGAGAGAAGCCCAATGTTACCAATTCTCACGTTTGTCAGGCCCGAGTCGTATGCTGCCTCCTTTGCAGCCTCAGCGTGAGCCCTACTTGTACGTGGTAGGTCAGACATTGCATGATGAGGACTGAAGCCTAGCAAAGCGGTGGGTATGGTCGGATCGCAATTTGCGATGAACTGTGCCAGTCGAGTCACCTCAGATATCCCAACGTATCCAGGGACCAGGAGTATGCTTACCACAAGGAACTCCCGATTGCGTCCTCTTCCCACCTTCGCCAGCTTCTCGAAGTTTGCCAGCGTGACCTTGTTGGATATGCCAGTGAGCCCTTTGTAGATTTGTGGCGTGATGGCCTTCAAATCGAACTTGAGAGTACCTCCGCTGTTTCTCACAACATCAGCAATGGGGCCCAGCCATTTTGAAGAGATGTTCCCGTTGGTTTCGTAGCAGACCTTGACGCTTCTCTCTTCATACAACAGTCTTGATGTTTCCAAAGAGTGCGCCGGGTTACAGGCTGGGTCTCCACCAAAGTAGCAGATACATGCTGTTCTATCGTTAGCTACAGAGACAAGCTCCTCCGCTGTCATCAAAGGGCGACCTTGAGCCATCATCTCTCTGTAGCTCGTGTTCTGGCAGAACAGACAGTCAGAGTTGCATGACCCATAGAAGACAGCCAAGTTGTTTAGTCTGCGAGAATAGTGGAAAGTTGGATCTCCCTTAGTGACCGGGCAGACCCAATCTGCCACACAATTGGTGGGGAGTGGATCGAAATACCAAGAAACGATGGCCCTACCCCCAAATCTGTGTACAACTCTCCCACCTTCTGCCACTCTCAGATTACAGTAACCGACCTCTCCCTCCTTCAGTTTACAGTGATTGCCGCAGTCCGGACATACTATCTTGCCTGATGCAGGTACAGCGGGAACGAGACCTTCCGATTTTCGCAGGACTTCATGCTTGCGCAAGACATTTCCAACTAGTGACTCATCTGATTCGAGGCACGTGGGACAGAATCCAATTGCCTTTGATACGATTCTCTTGCTGTCCGAGTGGTTCGGGCAGAGCATGGATTCACCTCCGTCATCTTGTCGGATGAGTCTTTGCCTGTGACTGAAACGACCCATTGACAACGGATTTAAGTCTGAAATTCAAGCACCGCGAACAGTCGGTGTTGTAGTTTGACCAGCGCAGAAGAGAAACCCGCAATTGTCATTGACGAATTCGACTCGGATTTTGTAGATATGATAAAGAAGACGGGCGGCCCGAATATCCAAGACTGCTATCAGTGCGGCACCTGCAGTGGCAGTTGCCCTGCCGGAGTACGAACCAACTACTTGGTTAGGGGCATAATACGAAAGGCCTTGCTTGGCTTGAAGGAACAGGTCATCTCTGCGCCGGAGCTCTGGTACTGTACCACTTGCTATACGTGTACTGACAGATGCCCACAAGATGTCAAACCCACGGATGTGATTAAGGCCATTAGGAATGTTGCTGTGGCAGAGGGCTACATGTTGGCCCCACATCAGAAAGTTGCTGCAAAAGTGGTTGAGGCAGGACATGCTGTTCCGCTTGACAAGGAGTCATGGGAGAAGCTTCGGGAGAAGGTCGGCCTTGAGGCCAGACCACCCAACGCGAGCGGCAATCCGTGGGCAATTGAGGAGATACAGAAGATTACGAAGAAAAGTGGGTTCCAAGACCTCATCGGATATGAGCAGTACTTAGAGGAACAGAAGAAGAAAGCCGAAGAGGCGGCCAAGGCAAAGAAGGAGTGAGCTTGAATGCCAGAGAAACCGAAGTTCTATCACTTTCTTGGTTGCGTCATTCCCCATCGCTACCCTAGCGTGGAAAAGGCGGTCAATCTTGTGTTCGAAGACCTCGGAATGGAACTCTTGGACATGGAGGGTGCAACTTGCTGTCCAGCTCCCGGTGTGTTCGGTTCGTTCGATAGAGTCACTTGGGCCACAATCGCCGCACGCAACGTCACCATTGCCGAGGAGGGCGGCTATCCAATCACCACTGGTTGTAACGGATGCTTTGCGAGCCTGTGGGACGCCGATTATGAGTTGAAACATGATGAGGAGCTTAGAACGGCGGTCAATGAGAACTTGGCTGAGATTGGTAGAGAGTTCAAAGGCACATCTGAAGTCACTCACTATGTAGATGCGCTTTACAACGTAGTTGGCCTTGAGAAGATAAGGGAGAAAGTGACTCGTCCCTTTGACGGGGTCCGAATGGCATTACACCCAGGTTGCCACTGGATGCGACCCAAACTCATCAAGAAGAAGGATGACTCAGAGAGACCCCACATCTTCAGGGAGCTATGTGAAACATCTGGGGCCACGTACGTTCCGTACAAGGATGAGCTAATCTGTTGTGGTGCAGGCGGGGCAGTTCGGACTGCAGACGTCGAAGTGGCCTTGGACTTCACAAAGCAGAAGTTCGAGAGCTTGCTCGAAGCTGGTGGTGCGGACATCATTGTGACTCCCTGTCCCTTCTGTGAGCTACAGCTTGACCTAGGCCAAGTAGAGATTCAGAAGTACTTCGGTGCTGAATACCACTTTGATGTGATGCATGTTGTAGAGTTACTTGCTCTTGCATTTGGTCATGAACCAGAGGAGTTCGGTCTAGCCACTCACCTACAGTACATGCAGAGAAAGAGCGAGCCAAACTGGAAACGCATCGGAATCAAGGCTTAGTATTAAGTACTTCTGACCTGGAAATTTACTTCTTGATATGGCTTGGAAGGACTACGTTGACCTTTGAGAGATCACAAGGCTCTTCGCATCGATCTCTCCCCTTGGTTCTGTGAAGATAGGCCCTCGTGTAGAGTCTCGTGCACTTCATCCTGCGTCCCGTCTGGGACGTTGTCTAGGTAATACATATTCTCATCGGTTTCAGATGGTAACCTCCAGTCATTGGCGCCAAGTTCTCTTGCCACAGAGGTATCACAGATTCAACATCCTGAAATACTGCAACCGCTCAGTATCCTTGAAGCGAGTTGTAATGGCTACCATATTGATGCGACTTTCGGAGGAGTGGACACCCCGACAATATGACCAGTGTATCTCATTGCTTACACTGGGCCAAGATAGAATTCTCAGGAACTACATTGTAAACAGAATCCTGCCTAGGAGAGGTTCCGTTCTCGACCTTGGGTGTGGAACAGGCACGTTACTCATAGAGGCGGGCAGGCGAGGTCTTCGCGGGGTGGGAGTTGACATAAACAAGTCGCTTCTAGAGATTGCGAGGAATCGGTCTCGGAAACACAATCTTGGTCGATGGATCGATTTCAGAGTTGGCGATGTTACAGATTTGCCACTCAACAATGACTCCTTTGACCTCGTGGTGAGCACACTTGTGGCTAGCGAACTCCAATCCAAGGACTTTGAGATGCTACTATCTGAGGCAAGGAGGGTCGTCGTGCCTGGAGGGCGAATAGCCATTGGTGCCGAGGGTCTGCCACGGGGAAGGACTGTCGCAGGTTTCTTCTCTTTGATTCGTAGACTGAGCTTTCGGCTTGTTTCAAAGTTTAGCCGAGTACGACCCCATAAGGTACATGAGATTGCTGGTGCGATGTCGTTAGTAGGCATCACTCCAAAGTACCGGGTGCGATTCCTTGGAGGTCTATTGGAACTATATGTTGCAGAGGCGAGATGAGTGAATAAGGGATGGAAATACTACACCTGCATATTAGGGGCCCAGTTGATGTGGCCTAGACTCGCAGTTAGGACCAAGATGGGCCTTTTCTCATTCAATGGAGCAGACTCTGAGTCACCTGTACTAGTTACAACAGATTTCTACCTGACCGTGCATAGAGTTCGAGAAGCAATACAAGAAGAGAATCTGAAGTGTCATCTGCTTGTTGTCGATGGCAGAGGTATCAATGTCTGGTGCGGGAGCAGAGGTGGAAATGTTGACACCGATTCTGTACTCGATGCAATTGACCAGACTTCGCTTGCGAACCAGGTTTCACATCGAAACTTGATCTTGCCACAATTGATCGCTAGCTCTGTTTCAAAGGCGGTCTTGGCCGACAATGGATGGAATGCCATGTTCGGACCTGTAGAGATAGGCGACGTGGGGAGCTTCATTGAGAACGAATATGAGAAGACCAGAGAACAAGGCATGGTGAGTTTCAATCTACAAGCCAGACTGGAGAACAACATGGCTCACATGGTGTTTGAGATGTTCATGTTTCTCTTGATGACACCAATCTTCTGGCTGCTCGCCAATCTTGGTGGGCCATTTGTAGCTTGGTTTGGCTATTGGTGGAGTAGTCTAGCGTATATTGTACTTCTGGCTTGGATGTTTGGAACCTTCATGGCAATAGCCAATCCAATCATGCCAACAACGTCGGGTTATGTAAGAGGACTCGTTACGGGTCTTTTTGCCCTTCTCGTATTGAAGATAATCCCCGTGATGTTTCTCTTATGGCAATCTACCATTGACCCCTCTATGATTGTCTTAGACTGGGCTCTACTTGACACAACCGGATTGACGGTTCTGGGACTGTCTCTATTCGTTGGTTTCAATTGGGGTGGTTCCACGCCCTACCTGGGAGAGGATCAGATGACTAGAGACATCATAGCAGGACTCGGGACTCTTGTGTTGTTGTTTGCTCTAGGATTCTATTTCCCGGCAGGCATCTTCTGAGGTGTTATGGATGATAATCTTCGACTATGAGGCCTGTATCGGATGCCAAGACTGTGTCAAGGTGTGTCCCAGAGGGGTCTGGGAGATTGATGCCATAAGAAAGAAGGTAGAGATCGCCAAATCAAGGAACTGCATTGACTGCACTGCCTGCGAGTTTCAGTGTCCAGTTCGTGCCATCAGGATTGAGAGGACCCTGATTCCCAAGCAGCCATTGGTCATCGGCAGGCCACAATAGAGAAATCATAGGGGCTCGATTCCTTCGTCCGACAACAAACGTTTTATCATGGCTTTCAACCGAGGCGCCTTGACACCTCGGAGTGTACATATGAATGGCCGAGTCCGCAACGAAGCCTGTTGTAATCATTGGTGCAGGAATAGCAGGTATGCGTGCTGCACTGGATCTTGCTGATATGGGTATCAAGGTCTACATGATCGAGAGACTCCCTTCTATCGGAGGTCACATGTCGCAGCTGGACAAGACTTTCCCCACCTTGGACTGTTCAATGTGTATTCAGGGACCATGGATGGTAGATTGCTCACGTCATTCGAACATAGAGATTCTGGCCTATTCCGAATTCACTGACGTTTCTGGCCAGCGAGGCGATTTCACAGTCAAGGTCTTGAAACGCACCCGTAGAGTAGATTCGGACAAGTGCACTGGCTGTGGTGATTGTGAAAGAGTCTGCCCAATTGAGGTTCCCAACGAGTACGACATGGGCCTCAAGATGAGAAAGGCTGCGTACATACCTTTTCCCCAGGCAGTGCCCAACATCGCGACGATTGACATTGAAAATTGTATTGAATGCATGACATGCGTCAAGACATGCAAGGCCGAGGCAATTGACTTTGAGATTCCAGATGAAACTCTAGAGATCAATGCCGGCTCGATCATAGTCGCCACGGGCTACGATTTGCTAGATGCCTCGAGTGTGCCGGAATATGGTTATGGCCGGTTCGCGAATGTTGTGACTGCCCTGGAATACGAACGGATGGTATCTGCAAGCGGACCCACCGGTGGTGTAGTGATGCGTCCATCGGATGGAAGAGAGCCCCACAGGATTGCATTCGTCCAATGTGTAGGCAGTAGAGATGTGAATCACTGCGCCTATTGTTCACGAATTTGTTGCACATACGCGACAAAGGAGGCCATTATAACAAAAGAACACACTCCTGAAGTTCACATAGACGTACTGTACAACGACATGAGAGCGTTTGGCAAGGGCTTTGAGGAGTTTATCGTCAGGGGCGAGAATGAGTATGGCATAAGCTATGTCAGGGGGCTTCCCAGCCAGATAATAGAGGACCCTGCGACTCAGAACCTTATTATCAGGCACAGTGATGCCAAGAATCACGAGGTTCTGGATGACACCTATGACTTGGTGGTGCTCTGTCCTGCCATGGTGCCCAACGGTAACTCAGAGCTCATGGCGAAACTAGGTCTTGGAGTTGACCAATACGGATTCATTAACGGTGTGGGTGATGGTTTCGAGTCTGTCCAGACAGGGGTGCCTGGGATACACATGTGTGGAGCATGCAATCAGCCCAAAGACATTCCGGATTCAGTCGCCCAAGGCAGTGCTGCCGCAGCTATGGCCGTTCTAGATATCACACTCCCGGAGGCAACTGAGAGGGAGCTACTCACGGAAGCCGACCTTGAGCTTATGGCGGCAGAACCACGGATAGGAGTCATCATCTGTTCCTGTGGAATCAATATTGCTGGAACAGTAGACGTAGCTGAAGTCACCGAGTATGCCAGCACGCTGCCCGGAGTTGTCTACTCAGAGAACCTTCTCTATTCCTGCTCATCAGACGCTCAAGATGTTATCAAAGAGGCAATCAAAGAACACAATCTCAATCGTCTCGTGGTAGCTTCATGCACACCTCGAACGCACGAGCCTCTCTTCAGAGCCACCATACAGGAGGCTGGACTCAACAAGTATCTCTTTGAACTCGCGAATATTCGAGAACACTGTTCATGGGTCCATCAGGCTGCGAAGGATGAGGCGACAGCAAAGGCGAACGACCTGGTGAGAATGTCGGTCGCCCGCGCCAGGCTTCTCGAACCCCAAGAGGAGGCGGTGACGAAGATAGAGCCCACCGCGCTTGTCATTGGTGCTGGTGTGTCTGGTATGGCCGCAGCTAATCTCATCGCTCAGAAAGGGTTCAGGGTCTTGCTTGTAGAGAAGGAGCACAAGGTTGGCGGCTTCCTCAATGAACTGCGCACTGTCAACTTCAACCATAAGTCTAGTGCGGAAGTGATACACGAGTTCGAAACTGCCATCTCGGGCAACCCCAACGTCGAAATGCTTCTTGATTCTGAGGTAATTGACGCAAAGGGTTCCATTGGTGACTTCGATGTCACTATTAGGACCAAGAAGAAGAAGCAGGAATTCAAGGTAGGCGTAGTGATAGTTGCAACAGGGGCGACGCAGCTAGAGGAGAAGGGACTCTATGGGCTCAAGAAACTAGACAATGTGGTCACTGAGGCCAAGTTCAATCGTAGGCTACATGACGGTGAGAGTTTTTCTGACGGACAGACTTTCGCGGTGATTCACTGTGCGGGCTCGCGTGAAGAAGAGTCACTTGAGGGGGCACGTACATGGTGTTCAGGAATCTGCTGCACAGTCGCACTCGAGCATTCCCTTGAGTTGCTGGACAAGTATCCCAATTCGCGAGTTTTCCATCTTTATAGAGACCTAAGGGTATCCTATGATGGTGAGGACAGATACCGTGATGCTCGAAAAAAGGGAGTCATATTCATCAGGTTTGACAAGGACTCCCCTCCTGCCGTGAAGAAGGGCAAGGCAAAGCCTCTAAGAATAGAGGTCATGGATCAGGTACTCGGGGCAGAGCTTAGGCTTGACGTAGACCACGTGATCCTCTCATCTGCGATGATTCCGAGAGAAGAGAACAAGCAGATCTCTGAGCTGTTCAAGGTCCCGCTCAACATGTCAGGCTTTTTCATGGAGGCACACCCTAAGCTCAGACCCGTCGATTTCCAGACAGATGGTGTGTTTGTGGCAGGGGCCGCAACTGCCCCTAAGACAATCGCTGAATCTATAGCTCAGGGCAGAGGTGCGGCCTCAAGAGCTCTGGTGCCCCTTGTCAGTGGAATTCGCAAGGCCGAGGCTATTGTGTCTGTTGTTGACCCCGAAGTGTGCGTGGGCTGTGGCACATGCGAGATAAACTGTGCCTATAACGCGATTGAGGTAGTGCCAGGAGATGGGGGAAGCGATTATGCGGTTTCCAATCCTGTTCTGTGTGCGGGCTGTGGCAAGTGTGCTGCAGGTTGTCCTGCTGGCGCAATCACCATGAAACACTTCACCGACGACCAGATACTTGCACAGATTCGCTCGGCTCTGGCAGACCTACCCGCTAATGAGACAAGACTCCTTACAATAGTATGTAACTGGTGCTCCTACGCTGGTGCTGACAATGCCGGAGTGGCAAGACTTCAGCAACCGAGCACAGTACGTGATATCCGTGTGATGTGCACAGGGCGTGTCAGTGTCACACACATCTTAGAGGCCTTCAGACTGGGTGCTGATATGGTCTGGATCTCTGGTTGTCACTTCGGGGACTGTCACTACGTCGATGGAAACATATCCTTTGAGAGACGGTTCGCTATCGCGAAGAAGATTGTGGAGAAGGCAGGACTTGAGCCCGAGCGACTCCAGTTCACTCAAATCAGCGCAAGTGAAGGGCCGATATGGGCCGAAGCCGTGAAGAAACTATCTGAGCTGGCTGACAAGTTAGGCCCGAGTCCACTGCGACCAAGGAGGCGCTGACATGACAGAAACATGGGGGAAGTTCAAGTCATTTGACGGCAAGAAGTTCGAGGCGCTGGATCCGGAGTTCACAAGGGAAGTATCTAGTATGCTTGGAGGAGAGGATCTCACAGCATGCTTCCAGTGTTCCAAGTGCAGTGCGGGTTGTCCAGTCAGCGACAAGGTCAACATCCAAGTTCATGAAATCATGCGAATGCTTCTATTCGGCCTGAAGGAAGTCTTGGAAACAGATATGGTCTGGCTGTGTACGACCTGTTACACTTGCCAGGAGCGCTGCCCACAGGGAATAGACATCACGGACATCATCTTTGGGCTGAAGAACATGGCCTTCAAGAAAGAAATCGCTCCACCAGGATACATTGCTGCCAGGAAGTCGCTTTATGATATCGGACGATTGTACGAACCCACAGACTGGGAACGAGAAGATCTAGAGCTCGATGATGTACCGGAACTCAATGTCGAGGACACAAGAAAGATGTTCGACAAGATTGGGTTGATGAAGCTTAAGGACGGTGATTAAGATGGCGCAGAGCTATGAGGTGTTCTTGGGCTGTGCCATCCCGAACAGATTCAATAACTACGAGTCTTCTATGCGTGCCGTTGCAAAGGAGCTCGGTATCAATCTAATTGACTTCGAGGGAGCATCCTGTTGTGGTACCGTCGTCTTGAAATCAATCGACGAGAGTAGTTGGCTGGCCCTCTCGGGACGCAACATAGCACTCGCCGAGAATCGTGGACATGATATCATGACCCCCTGTAACGGATGCTTTGGTTCCCTCAAGGACACAGATCATGTTCTCCATGATGATGAAGATAATCGTAAGAAAGTCAACACTGTTCTGAAGCCGTTGGGACTGGAGTACACTGGCAAAGCGAAGATACGACACCTTGTGGAAGTTCTCTACGAGTTGAAGGACGACATTAGAAAAAGGATAGTCAAACCACTCAACGGCCTACGCATCGCGTTCCATCCAGGTTGCCATCTGATACGACCCTCTAATGTCGTTGGTTTTGACGATCCAGAGCTACCTAGAAAGGTGGACGAACTGCTTGAGCTGACGGGTGCAGAGAGCGTTGCCTGGGGACTCAAGCTATCCTGTTGCGGTTCACCGCTTCTCATATCTAGTGAAGATGTTGCTACCAAGATCCTATCAGAGAAGATGATTTCTGCAAAACAGGCCAATGCGAACTGCGTAGTGACGAACTGTCCGGCCTGCCACACACAGTTCGATGTTCAACTCATCGGTATGAAGGACGAGAGTGGAGAGTCTCTAGAGCTCCCTGCACTGTTTGTCACGCAGATACTTGGACTTGCCATGGGCATTGATCCAGAGCCTCTTGGCCTCGAGTTGAACAGAATCTCGCTAGACCCAATTGCAGACCTTCTGGGATTCTAGACGTGCAGGTCAGGCAATGACCATCGGTGTTCTCCTCATTCACAGAGATTCCAAGACCCATTGAGCGCAGACTGCATGCCGAGCCAGGATCACTGTGGCTCAATCGTTCCTGTTGAGTCTGCTTTCTCCGTAGAACATCTCGCCAAGCCTTTTCATAGCATCCCGGACACAGTCTTTCTTCCCGCTTACCTGAAGGTGCCGGTCACCATCCAACGAAACTAGCACTCCACAGTCTTCTGCTAGCTCGGAGATGATCTCCACTGGGATGCTCTCAGGGAGTCGAATTCGGAAGAATCCGATGTCCTTCTCTCTAGGTATGTCTGAAATCGGAGTCTTCTCTTCGTCGTCCGAATCCGTTTCGCTCTCAAGAGCCCTCTGCAACCGCTCCTCCCAGACTCTTCGATACTCCACCCCTTCCTTCTCCTCAGCCCATACCATGAGGGTTTCTCGAAGGCTAAGAATCTTGGACTCCATCTCGGTCCTCAATCTGAAGTCTGCCTCGGTGGACTGGCTTATGTCTGGCTCGAAGCTAGAGAGATACTCAATAACCATCTTCGAGTTCCTTAAGTCTGCGTACGTCAGACCAGGAATGAAGGCACCTTTCTGACGAAGGTCTCCCACGAGGTCGTTCAACACGGTCCACCCTGCACGGAACCCGTGAATCGTAACCATCTGATTCACTCTCTCAGCATCTCTTCAATCTGGTCGAGGAAGCTTTGTTCGCGCCACCATCTAAGGTCGCGTGCTCCAGTTGGGCATATCGCTGTACAGGCGCCGCAGCCTTCACATGCCATTTCATTTGTCACGCTCTTCTTGACTCCAGGTGAGATTTCAACCATTGAGATTGCATCATAGGGACAGATTTCGGAGTAGTGACATAAGTCGCAACCAACACAGAGGTCCTCATCAACATCTGCGGTCAAAAGCTCGATCTTGACAGTCCCGAGATTCAGAGGTGCCGTTGCTTCACTTGCTGCCCCTCGTGCTTGGTTTATGGAATCTGCGACGCTCTTTGCATATGTGGTTCCAAGAAAGACACCCGGCACGGTCGTTTCTACAGGACGGAACTTCATGTGCATCTCAAGCAGAAACCCATCTTGTCCACGGTTGATGCCCATGGCTCTCACTAGCTCGTCAACGTCATGTGGTGCCTCAAGGCCCACGGCCAAGACTACCATGCTCGACCGAATCTTGAAGGTTTCCTGAGATAGTGTGTCATATACAGTGACTATTGCCTCGTCAGCATCCGGTGCTTTCTCAACTGTGACTGTTTTCTCTCTTGACCATCTAAGATACGTGACACCTTTCTCTCGATTCTCTCGCCACATCTCTTCCATTCCATCTGCAAATGGTCGGATGTGTTCCTTGTAAGCCGAGAAGACCTTGACATCTGGGAACATCTCCTTGAGCTCATGTTGCATTGCAAGAACTGCAGAACAACATACTCTGGAGCAGTATCGGTTGCCCTCTCCAGGTGTCTGACGTGAACCCACACAGTGGATGAACACAGGATTCTTCGGAGGTTCCTTCAACTCTCCGTTCTTCAGCATCTTCTCAAGGTCGAGAGTCTTCATGACTCCTGGGACCTCTCCCCAACCAAACTCCCCCACTTCTGGTTCGTATGTGTCAGTCCCCACAGCAATAACCATCGTTCCGATTGTGTAGTCCTCTGTTTCACCAGTCTTCGTGTTCTCAACAGTTATGACGTAATTGCCATAGGTCCCATCTCTCTTGACGATCTTTGAGTTGAGGAGCACCTTGATTCTCTTTGCGTTCTCCACTCGTGCAACCAAGTCATCTACCAATTCCTGAGCTGGGTTCATTGCGGGGAATAAAGTGTGAAGGTCATTCAGTCTTCCACCGAGCTTCTCTTGCTTCTCAACCAGGACCACGTCGAAGCCCTTTCTATCTACGTCCAATGCGGCAGTCATCCCAGAAACTCCACCGCCCACCACCATCACAGTCCTTGTCACTTGGACCTCCTTGAGCGGCACAATCTCATTGTTCACCGCTTTTGCAACGGCACTCCGAATCATGTCTTGTGCCTTCTCCTGGCGCATGTCAGGCGGTGCATTGGCATGCACAAGTGTCAGTTGTTCGCGAAGGCCTACTGGACCAACCAGGTAGTAACCCGAGAGTCCTGCTGCCTCAAGGGCACTTCTGAATGTCTGTTCATGCTGAAGGGGTGAGCATGACCCAACAACCACGCGATTGAGATTGTGCTCAAGAATGGCCTCTGTCACAAGCTGTTGTCCTGGATCGCTGCACATGAATATGTAATCGGTCGAATAGGCAACATTCGGCAGGTCCTTTGCCCACTCGGCCAGGCCCGGCGAATCTATGACATCCCCAATAATCCCGCCGCAGTGGCAGATGAAGACTCCGACTCTGGGCTCGTCGCCAGTTTCCAGAGGCGGAGGTTTCTCAACCTCTGGAGGATTCGGTATTGGAAGAGTAGAATGAGCGGCCATGGCAGCACCTTTGCCCTCATTGACGGAATCCGTGCCGTCCTTCGGACCGTGGGCGCAACCTGCAACATAGATTCCCGGACGTGTAGTTTCCAAGGCCGAACCGTTCGGATGTAGTTCTTTGATATATCCAGCTTCGTCAATCTCAATCTTCAGGATCTTGGCTAGCTCCTCGGTACCTTCACTGGGTCTGAAACTTGAGTTCAGAACAACCATGGAGATATTCTCTAGCTCCGTGATTTTTCCAGTTTCAGTGTCTTCGAGCTTAACCGAGAGGTCATTGGTATCAGGGTCTTCATATATCTCGCCAACTCTTCCCCTGATGAACCTAATACCCTTGTTGTGTTGTGTGTCCCAGAGAAACTCCTCCAGGGCTTTCCCTGCAGTTCTCATATCCATGTATGAGTAAATAATCTCGCAGTGATCCTCTGGATAGTGCATACGAGTCACCTGCGCGAGTTTGCAGCCAAATGAACAACAGACTCTATTACAGTGACTGCTGTAGCCTTGAACGTTCTCCCGAACGTCCCTGCTTCCCACACAGTTGACAAACAATATCCTCTCAGGTTCCTTTCCGTCCGACGGACGCACCATGTGTGCATCAGTGGGTCCGGTTGGGTGAGTCTGGCGGTCGTATTCTAGACTAGTCACAACATTGGGGAAGATCCCATAACCGTATTCTCCATAGTCCAGCGGCTTATACTCTTCGACCCCAGTTGCTACTATTATCGAGCCAACATTCAGTTCATACAGCCTATCCTCGTCGTCATAGAAGATGCAGTCGTTTGGACAGACTGCTGCGCAGGTTCCACAGCCTATACACGAGTCCCTGTCAATAGCCGCGACGAGTGGAATCTGCTGGGGGAAGTTCATGTAGATTGCCTTTCGTAGTGAGAGGCCAAAGTCGTACTCATTTGGGACTTCGACTGGACAGCTCTGAATGCAAGATTGGCATCCGGTACACGTATCCTCATTTACATAGCGA
>Ga0209427_10000340_pt1 | contig 48668 bp, 47 predicted proteins | sample DeeMarSWOR136_30_FD_187465 | JGI IMG/M metagenome (GOLD analysis project Ga0209427, IMG submission 187465) | Marine sediment microbial communities from White Oak River estuary, North Carolina - WOR-1-36_30 (SPAdes) (version 2) | ecosystem: Environmental > Aquatic > Marine > Intertidal zone >...
CAACAATCCACCTTCAACTTTAATTTCAAGTTCTGGAGGTGGAGAACATATTTCATCAACAATTGTTCTAAATGCATAGTCCCATTCATCACTTGGGTGACTTGATATTCCTTTCTCATATGGATTACTGTTGTTCCCACTCCACGCATATTCTGATCCATCACCAAATCGTAACACAATATAGTACATTTTATTGCATTCCAGTTCAACATCTGGGACATCAAATGAAAACCAGGCTTGTGTATTATCTGGTAAATCAGTTGCAGCGTAAGTAACCTGTGTCAATGGCGATCCACCAACTGTTTCTTCTATTGATAGTGTAATAGCTGCAGAGCCGCTGAAATAGCAACCTATATGTAGTTCTACTGCACAAAGGGTTTTTCCATGGTTTACGAACTGTTGCCAATTTGGAACTGTATGTTCTAGCCAATGAATTTCATCAGTATTTTCTTGTTTCTGATCTATAATTCCACATGGTGGTTTATAAGATATTCTGATAAATTTATCCATCTCCAGTGAAATTACTCTATCCTCCAGCTGGTACTGCCATTTGGTTATATTTTCATTGAATTTTGGATCAACATAAATATCCCAGGCTTCATCTTCTGTTGGAATTCCACCTACTACGCCACCATCTGAGTGAGTTTCATGTGTCCAGCTTCCCTCAGGACTTAGAGACCTTAAGTGGTAAAATTCACCATGGTCATCGCTTACGGAGGTCCATACTCTCGAATCTTCCAGCACACTACCATTCAAATAGAATATTTCACGACACTCACCAGCATTGCTGCCATCTATGCAATGATGTATTATTAGGCTTACATTTTTATCATTCCCTGTTTGTCTATATAGATATATTTTGCTCACATAATCCTCCATGTAGGGCGTATCACCACTAAACTGATGTGGATGACCCGTTTCAGCGCTATAATCATAAAAATCCTTAGCAGATTGCGGCCCTTCGATTGGATCTATAATATGTGTATAAGGACTTCCCCATTGTTTAATTTCAAATGTTCCCCCAGCCATTGTTGATTGTTCTTCAAATTCTCTTTTTTCTTGTTTTTTATCAATATTTATTGTCCCTGCTACTGGTAAAACAGCAGCTGCAATCAACAGCATACATACAAATATGCCAATTATTTTATTTTTCATATTTCTTCCTCCTTCAAATATTAAAATTTGGTAGATTTATTATTTCAATGCTGATTCCCAAGTCTCTAAAGCTGCTCTTTTCCAACCATCTTTTGTTTTCACATAGAAATAATTGGCATCCCAAGCAGTACTTCCAATATTTCCATATGGGTCACTTGTACCAGTCGGTGTATAATAAATAACACTTTTACTTTTTACCTGCCCCCTGGTGACAAATTCATCATCATTGACAGCATCTGCCCCTTTTACACGACCAGAGAATTGTGCAACAAGACCACTACCGCCAGCAACATGTAAGAGATAACTTGGACTGGTTGTACCTATGCCTACATTGCCACCCATAATGGACATAACATTGTTAGATGTTACTGTATATGCTGTCGGGTCTAATCCGATTCCTACTGAGTGGTCACCTTCAACTGTAATTGTTCTGCCCATTGCCGTTGAAATGTCTCCGATGGCTTCTGTACTGTAGCCCATTGCCGTTGAAATGTCTCCGATGGCTTTTGTAGAAGCACCCATTGCCGTTGACCCATTTCCGATGGCTTTTGTATAAGCGCCCATTGCCGTTGACTCAACTCCGCTGGCAGTTGTCTCACGACCCATTGCCGTTGATCTTTGTCCGCTGACAGTATTTTTAAAGCCCATTGCCGTTGAAGAATATCCGCTGACAGTATTACCATTACCCATTGCTACACCGTAATCAGGATTAATAACAAAATGATAACCCTCATAGCCGGTTTCTCCTCCATATATGGTGAAATAATTTCCATCTCCGTCATCTAATGATTGTAACTCCCAAATACTGGCAACACCTGTGGCTTCCACTAACCTTACAGCAGTACATCCATCCATACCCCTAATATGCAATTCTTCACTTGGACTTGTCGCTCCAATACCAACATACCCCGATGGATAGCTTCCTCCATGACCGGTAATAACATTATTCCCTGATACTTGCCAGTCGTAATCATCTTCCTGTAATGGCATCCTATTTTCCCCATTTGTGGTTTTACCAATATTCATCGTTCCTACTGCAGAACCAGCAGTGATAATCAACAGCGTACACACAAATATGCCAATTATTTTCTTCTTCATATATTTCCTCCATTTATTACTTATTTTATTTCATCGAAATGATGAATCTGATGATATCCTCCTCAATTCTATAAAGAAAGAGAGAGGTTTTTCTTGGAATCTATGGTATTGGGTCTGGCATAATCTCACATGAACCTACTACAAAGATTAGAAGGACAAATCCAGTTGTATTTCCAGAATACTCAATGACATCAGGTGTTTCAGCTCTTGCCTCCACATTTATCATTGCGGGACCGAAACCAATAACAGTTCCAAGATTAAACTCCTTAGATTCTTTTGGTGGCAGTGGTATTGGATTAGGCATTGCTGATATTTCTTCACCCATTAGCATAAATCCTGGCGATACATCTGTTGTTATTGTCATTGATAAATTCCCAGAAAATGCTTCAGTCCCATTATTTGTAACAGTTACAGTGTATCCAAAGAATCCACCCTTGGCCACTATTTCAAGGTCTGGTTCTGGAGGAGTTAATTCATAGGTGACTACAAGCTCAGGTATATTTTCAGTATGGTCCTTAGACCAGAAGCTATATTGTCCAGCTTCATAGTCATCACTTATCTTAACCATAAGATTCACAATATCATCCACCAGGATTGCTTCATTAATAAAATGAGCAAAGAGAGTTTCTTCACCATCGGTATATTCGCACCAACTACCAGTATCATCTGATGTCATGTCCCTACTAACTAACAACGGGTCTTCCTCTTGGTTGAATGGTTGTTTGTTCCAAGTTATTTCATCTTCGATAATCGCTTCATTTATTCCATACAAATCACTCTGTACATCAATACCTATATTCCAGAAACAAAACAACCTTAAAGAAGCACCAGTAATTGTTGCATCATCAGGAATACTGCTCACATCAAATTGTAAATAGGAGCGCATATTCTTAAAATCTTCAAAAGACTTCTGAATAGAAATATAGGTTTCAGAGCCATAGTTGGTATTATTATACCCCTCACTAACAAAAGCATCACCAGTAGGATTTAACGTTACTGTCTCCTCTCCTATTTTGTTAATAGGACTCATATTCTGTTGTTCTTCAAAAGATTTATATTTATTCAATGTCCCTGCTACTGGTAAAACAGCAGCTGCAATCAACAGCATACATATTAAAATACCTACTATTTTATTTTTCATTTTTGCCTCCGTCCTTAAAAATTGTAACATTTGTAATATCTTTAAGATATATAAATTTTATCCATCGCTAATATATTTTAATGAATAATCAATATGCAGTGAGTAAATTTTTAATTAAAACATATGTTACAATTAATATCTTATCAATTGATTAGACAAGAACATAAATCTTATTTTAAATAGTTAGACTCTTAGCAACTAATCATTCTTTTTGATTTTTGATTCGGGGGCACACACAGGGGGCGGAGGTACGGGTGGACCACCAATCGAATGAGAATTTGATTAATGTAACTTTTTTTTATGTTGTATCTTAATGTCTTAATTCTTTTATTTCCAAGTCAATTTTTTTCAGCTTGTTTCTTGGTTTTTTCTTCTTTCTGAGGATAACTTAGTAATTCCTCAAGACTTTTTATTAATTCTATTTTTTCCTTTTCTAATTCTTTATTTTTTCTTAATGATTCTTTTTTATGTCTATCTATTGCTTTTTTGATTTGTTGTTGGTATTCTCTTATACTTTTAACTTCAATTATATTTTCGAAGTGACGAAATGAATGATTTCGTTTTACAGATAAAAGAAGATCTAATTTTTTTCTTCATCTGTTCGATTATCTTTTTTTATCAAAAATTGTTGGCCAAAGCTCCTGATGGTTCCATTGGAATTGTATGTTCTATCCATATAGAATATCTCAGAGTTCTTATACTTTGAATCTGTAGCTATTTGATATCTTAGTTTTCTATCTTTTTCAAGTAGTATTTTATCTTCTAATTCGTCTTCAAATTTTCTTTCTTCTTTTATAAGTCTTGGACCTTCAAAGGGCATGTAGTCATCATATTTTAATCTTAAAACTAAATGTTCTAATGTTTTTAACCTGTCTTCTTGGTATTTTAATCTGTCTCGATAATGCACGTATTGTGACTTGTCTTTGAGGTAGGTATCAGAATTTAGGATTTTTGTATATATGCTATATTCTAGTAGGTGGTATTGATAATATCTTCTTGATGGTTTTCTTACATGAAGCTCTAAAAATTCTTTTAATTTCGAGGATTTCTTGAATGATTCTTTTATTGAATTGCTTGATTTCTTTTTCAACAAATATGAATTATTCTATGACTATTTGAGCTTATTATTTACACTGGGTTTTCTCATCGTAAATTCCCACTGGCACCACAAATCATTTGGATGTTTATCTGGAGGACAAACTTTACAGTCAACCCTTATGTTTGGATTGAATTCTTTTGCAAAAGATTCAAGAAATCCCCATCTAACTGGTTTACAACCAAATTCTTTCAAACCTTTTTTAAGCCTAGTGTTTTGAACACGACACTTTACATTTCGCACGATTCCTTTGTTTTTCTCAATAATTATTTCTTTATCCTCTAAATCTAAAGCCCATCCTGAATATTGTAAAGCTTTAATCACTGTTGGAATGTCATTTTTCTTAATTTTTAAAAAATCTTTAAGTCTACGAGCTTCAATCTTACCCATAATCTCCCATACCTTGCTATCTACTTCAGTTGCTTTTTCAGTACCCCAATTTTCTTCAATACCAAGATAATATAATCCATCTACAGCCCACATATTTCTAAGATGAAGAAAAATAAAATCAGTAAGTTTTTCTTTAGATAATTCACTAATTAATTTCCTATCTAATTCTCTGCTCATATATATCAACCATTTTTTTAATAATAGATTATAAAAAAGATGGAAATTAGAAGCTGTTTATCCCATCTTTGCTTTAATAGCTTCTGTAAGTTTTGGAATTACTTGATATAAATCACCTACTATTCCATAGTCTGCGGATTTGAAAATTAAAGCCTCTGGATCTTTGTTTATAGCTACAATAATACCTGAATCACGCATACCTGCAATATGTTGTATTTGACCAGAGATACCAGCAGCAATATATAGTTTTGGTTTAACCTTATGACCTGACAAACCAATCCAATGATCCTCAGATAACCATTTTAGATCAGCAGCAATAGGTCTACTACAACCAACTGTTCTACCTTTAATTACATCAGCTAATTCTTCTATTAATTTAATATCATTCTTATTTTTAAAACCTCGTCCGCAGGAGACAATAATCTCAGCATCCTCAACATTTACACCCTCGGTTTTCATCTCCTGGACTTTGACTATTTTAGAAGGAGATACTGTAAAATCTATTTTTTTATTGATAATCTCTCCCCTACGACTCTCATCTTTTTTAAGTGGATCAAATGCTTTTGAAGGAACTGTTACAATAGAAGGCTTTGATTTAAACTGAAGCACAGCTATTGCATTTCCGCTATATACCACTCTTTCTGCCATCAAATTGTTGTTTTTTATATAGAAATTATTTGAATCAACAACACATCCAGCTTTTAGTTTGCCACCTAATCTGGCCGATAATTCTTTACCATTTTTATTTGAACCTATCAAAATTGTTTCAACATCGTTTTCTTTCACTATATTTGCCAGTATGTCTGAATATTCCTCTGCTTTGAAGTTTTCAATTTTTGTCTCTACAATAAATACTTTATCCGCTCCATAAGATACATACTCTTTGGCAAGTTTTTCATCAGATTTACCAATTATAATTGTTATTACTTTTTTCTTCTGCTCTTTTGCCAGTTCAACTGCTTTGCTTAGCATTTCGATTGTAAGGTTTTTATTATCAGAATATACAAGAACCATTTTTATCACCTCAAAACTCCTTCTTTTGCTAGGCTATCAACAAGTTTATTTACAGATTCGTCAAGGTCATCTTTATATATGATATTTTTACGTTCCATTGGCACACCCTTTAATTCAACTGTTTCAACCAAGGGATTTAAACCGCTAACTAATGAGTCTGAGGTCCATTCAACAATCGGTTTATTTGCCGCTCCTAGAATTTGCATCAGGCTTGGTAATCTTGGTTCATTTATTTCTTTGGTAACTGTTATTAATACTGGATAGGTTGATTCAGTTGTAACTGCTTTATCACCCATGTTTCGATCAGCTATAGCTTTATCCTTTTCAGCTTTAACAGATTGTGCATAAGTTATCTGAGGGATATTCAATAAACCCGCAAGTCTAGGACCGATTTGACCTGAAAATAAATCTACTGAGGCCTCACCACATAAGATTATATCGTAAGAACCAATTTTCTTAATAGCTTTAGCTAATAATACCCCAGTCATATAATAATCTATATTGTTTGGAGCTGTAACTAATGTACCTTCATCTGCCCCCATAGCGAGTAATTCTTTAATTCGTTCTTTGGCATCTGGGGTACCAATTGTTAGAACCGTTATTTTTCCACCATTTTTTTCTTTGATTTTTATTGCTTCTTCTAATGCGTTTTTGTCAATATCACTAATTTTCTGAGGTATCCCTTGTAAAATAGGTTTTTTTGTATCTGGATCAACTTTCATTTCAGATACATCAACAATTTGTTTTGCACAAACTATAATATTCATTATATCATGACCTTCCTTCTGTTATTTTTTTACTCTTAAGGAGAGAATATTTCAAGTAGTTATATCATTCTTATAAACAAGGATAATCCATGTAGTTATGTAATTCATGTAATCGACTTTAATAGGTCTTCCAGTTCTTTTTTGGTAATAATTCCATCTTTCCATAGTTCAATTGCTTCTTGTCTTTTTGATAAATCTCCTGTGATTGTTGGAGTTGGTGTTTCTTGTTTCTTCTCCATAATTACTTCCTTTGAATCAGTGATTCCTTTATCATTTTTATGGTTATTGAATGCTCCATTGTATTTTTCTTTTATTCGTGTAGGTGATATCTGGATATAGTGCTTCCTAAGAGTTTCAAGTGATTGATGTCCTGTTACTTCAGCAATATCTTCAAGGCTCCAACCTTCTTTTTCATGTAGATATGTTGCAGAGCCTCTTCTAAAGGCGTGTGGTGTTATTCTTGGGAGTTTATCATCAGGATCTATCTTTATCGCATAATAACTTAGGATATTATTAAGTGCTGTTCGTCCTATCGGATATCCAAGAAAATTAAGGAATACATGACGGTCATCTTTGATTGCTGGTTTTCTTATCTTTAACCATCTATCGATTATTTCTGCGATTACTGGGTGTAGATTAAATGGTTTCCTTTGCCAAGAACCTCCTTTCTTTACCTTTAGAATAATTGTACCATTTTCAAAATGGATATCATCAGTTTTTAAATCAAATATTGCTTGTCTTCTTTGTGCTGTATACCAGAGAAATTTAAGTATTGCTTCATCTTGAACTTTATCCTTTTTCTGTGCTATTTTGAACATCTTTTGTGCATCTTCAAATTCAACTCTTGGAAGTCCTACTTTTATTGTCTGTGGTGGTGCTTTTAGTTCATTTGGGTCAAAATCAACCTTGTGTTTTTTTAAGAAATGCCTGAGTGCTGAGTATTTAACAGTTAAACTATTGGCATCATATTTCAGACAATATTCCCTATATTTTTCTAAGTCTTTTCCAGTAATATCTTTTGGTTCTTTACCCAACCATTCTAAGAATTGCCTTACTGCAATTGAATATGCTGTAACTGTTCCTTGTACAAGTCGAAGTCCTTCTAAATATTTAGAATATTTATCCACTAAATCCTTAATCCTCTGCTGATTCATTTTTTTTATTCACCTCTTTGATTGCCATTTCAATGATATCAATGTTGATTCGTTCAACCTGTTTCATTTTCTGTTTTTTCCTACGTTGATTTATTTTGTCCCTTTGATTTAACGATTCTTTGCATATTTTTTCTAGGTGTTCCTCTATGTATTCCTTTAGATATTGAACTGTCTTAGCAGTTGGTTCAACTCCAGTATGAAAGTGAAATGCTCCCCTTATTCGGTCATATGGTATATCTGGTTTTTTTACGAAGAATTTGAACTCGTCATAATCATTCATATGATATTCTCCTTGTGGTTTATCATCCCAGTAGGATGTTATTCAATATGGTTATGTCAGTTCTAGTATTTATTATTTACGTATTATAATGAAATGTTATATCATGTCCTTAAGGAGTGGATATCTTTATTATAATCGCCTTATAATTTCAACGAGGCGTTGCAGAAATGGGGTGCCAAGGGATTTAAATTAAACATGAATGGCAAGAAGTTTTAGATTTTAGTGGAGGGTTTTAGGTAATTTTCCATGTAAGTATGTAAGTTGGTTAGAATTATATTAAGAGAAAATTATATATATGATGCAAACAACTTAATTAAATACTCTAATAGATAAGTTTAAGGGGTAACAATATGAAATGCATGGACCTGGGAGAAAAACTCCGACAAAAAACAGGAGAAAAACTCCTTGCAAAGGAAAAAGAAGCCCCGAAAAAGCTTCCAGATTCGGAAGACCCTGAGAGATATCTACTTTTATTTTCATGTAATTACCAAAACACTGAAAGAATATGATGTTTGGATTCAAGTTATTTTTATGATTTTTGCAATTTTAACTTATTTTAAGATGTAGTTGTTATTAAAGCATAGATGAAAGAAAAGGTAAGACCAAAAGAAAATCTAGCTTAAAGAAAAGAAAATAAAGAAAAGAAAGAGGGGAATGGTTCTTCGAGTTTATGTTAGAGTTATGGGGTTGGTTCTATTGGTATCACGATTTCATCACATAAAACATAGAACAGAAGAACAAATCCTTTTGTTAAGTCCCAACCTTCAATGGGGTTGCCAGTCGCAATTTCGGTAAAATTTACTGATATATTTATTTTTGCAGGACCAAATGCAATAAGAGGGCTCATCTTAAAAGAATAATTATCAACAATAGGTGGATTCTCTAGAACACAATACAATTTATTTCCAATTATGGTAATCCATGTATCTGTTGTTATTGCCATTGATAAATTCCCAGTAACGGATTCATTTCCTACATTTGAAACATTCACTGTATATCCTAATAATCCACCCTTAACTGTAATTTCAAGTGCCCAATCTCCTGTATTTAAAGGTTTATTTTCAATCTGTCCCCTGTTTGGTATTGCAACTGCTCCAAGTCCACCTAGTACTAAAATACTGACCACCAATATTGGTAAGAGTTTTTTCATATATTTTCCTCCAAATTTTATAATGGATGATTTTATATATAAATCCTTCCCATAGAAAGGGAATTTGACGAAAGTATTATATAAGGAGAGTGACAGTAGTAGATGTGAGGCGATAGATTACTTTGGAGATTTGATCTTTTTCAAATTTTCCTCCTTCAAATATTAAAATTTGGTGTAATCTTCGCCTCATCATCTTATGTTCTAGAATCTCTTAATGCTTTAATTGGAAAATGAATTTGTGAGAAATGTTGAAATCAACACCCTTTAGATAACATCAATTAAATTTATATATACGTTTTCTATTATATAATTCAGGAGGAAAATATATGAAAAATAAAATGTTAGTTATTTTTGCATGTATGCTGTTGATAGCAATTGTAGTTTTGCCTGTAGAGGGGATCATTAATAAAAACGAAGTGATAACCTACGAACATGATGTTGGAGTAACTGGGATAATCTCACCAACAGGTGGGACATTGCAGATCCAGGAGGTGGAAGTTGCTGTGAAAAACTATGGTAATAATTCTGAGAACGATGTACCTGTAAACGTAGTAATTGAAAAGGATGGAGGAACCGTAGAGTATGATGAAACAGTGCTTGTAGACATAGGTTATGGAGCAACGGTTAATGTGTTATTCCCTGATTGGATGCCGTCGGGTAATGGTAGCTATACGGTTACAGCTTGCACTCAGTTGACTGGTGATGAGGACCCCAGCAATGACTGTATGTCAGCAGAAATTATAATAGGTTTCAAGGACGAAATTGAAATGTATATTACAGGTGGATTAGGTGCAACAGTAATTATTACTAACAACGGTACTGAAACATTGACTAATCTAAATTGGAGTTTTTCAATAGTTAAATCATTATTTAATATGGGAATAGAAATCTCTGGTACGAATGAAACAGGAACAATTACAAGTCTTCCACCAGGAGCAAGTGAGAAATTAAAGTTTATGCCTAATGCTGTAGGTATATTTAAGTATTGTATTACTTTAATCGATATACCTGATTGTATATCATATAATGATATGGCTCAATTATTTATTGTCCTAATCGACATACCTGATTGTTTTTTCATTGAATAACTTTATTAAAAACAACATCTTCTTCCTTTTTTTTATTAATTACTTTGGAAAATTTGTTCCGAAGTTGAAGCTAAATAAACTATCTCTAATTTTTTGTATCTTTTTCATATTGGTATAATTACACAATAATTATATATATAAGCAATGACAGAGTACAACAAAACATATGGAAATGGCTAGTGCTTGAAATAGATTGGATGTGTGGACAAAAATGAAAATAAAAAGTGAAAAAAATGCCAGTAAAACAAAAACCACACAGAATAAAATCCAAAAAACAACTTTATACAAAATGTCAGAAAACGCATGGGCATCATCCTAAAAAAATAGATATCTATAAAATTCTTATGATTCTTATGACACTTTATCTTTGTTATATTGGCACATTGAATTTATTTTTTACTTGATAACTTCCAAAGAAGGTGAAATATATTATTCTACAAATATGATGAAATAACTTAAAATATAGCTTAGTTATCTGTATCCGTCCTCTTTATTAGAGTATGGAATCTATGATTTCAAGTGATATAAATATCTCATTTGGTGTTGGTTGGAATCTGAACATTTCATGTGCATCTTATCTGTTGAAGTGGGTGTAGATGTGGTGCATACTAAAATAATGATTTCAACACTCCTTTTCTTTAATTTACCAATTTTTTTAATTGTTTTCTATTATTTTTTTCACTTAACCAATAATAACCATCTTTATCTTGATAGAATATATCCCCTGTAATAAACCAACCATTTTTAAATTTCTTCTTTGTTTTTTCTGGATTATTCCAATATTCTTTAAAAAGACCAGGATCTGACTGTTTAACAGCTAATAATCCATGCTCTTCCTTTTTCAAAGGTTCACCTTCATTATTCACAATTGTGCAAATTTTCCCAGGATGTGGCTTGCCAAAAGAACCTGGTTTAATTTTCATATCCTTAAAATTAGAAACATAAACCATAACCTCGGTCATACCAATTCCTTCGTAAATGTCAAGATTAAATTTTTGTTTCCATTCTTTGACAACTTTGGGATTTATTAGTTGATCTGCTGAAATACAATGCTGAAGATTTGTAAGATCATATTTTTTCTCAGCATCCCTTACTTCGACTAACATTTTATAAGCAGCTGGTACTGACGCAAGGTTTGAAATATTATATCTTTCAATTAATTCGAACCATCGTTCTGGATGAAATCTTCCATCATAAACAAATGTAGAAAAACCATGTCTCCAAGGAAATAAAAAACCATTACCAAGTGGAAAAACCCAATTAAGATCACCTGTATGTGCTATTATATCATCATCTTTTGCTTGTTGCCAGAATAAAACACTAGGATCATTGCCAGGAACCCATCTGTGAAGATGAACCGCTGCATTAAAATTACCTGAGCTAACTAAAGTGTAGGAAAAAAATGCTACATCATCTTTGGTAGTGGGTTCAATATCCAAGCTATCAGAAGTATTTTTTATCATGTCATCGTAAGAGTGTTGATTCTCGTATGCTTCACCTACAACAATTATATTTTCTAATGTTGGACAATTTTCTTTTATTTCGTTGACTTCTTTTACGTATTTTGAGGTTGTAATAACTGCTTTGGAACCACTATCATTTATTCTATATTCTATATCATGATCTTTTAATCTTATGCTTGAAGGAATTGGTACTGCCCCAATTTTAACCCCACCAAGAAAAGAAATCTGGAATTGTGGAATATTGGGTAATCTAATAAGATATCGATCTCCTTTTTTAAAACCAAGATTCATTAAAGCATTTCCAAACTTATTTGTAAAACGTTTCATGTCATTATATGTGTATTTTTCTTTGAATCCCTCTTCGTTTTCCCAATAAAGCGCGATTTTGTTTTTCTTCTCAGTTTCAGTGTGTTTATCTACACAATCATAACCTATATTATACTTATTGGGAATTTTCCATTTCCAGTTTTTATATTCTTCTTTGTAATTAAACCTCCCCATTAAATATCACCATGAAAATATGCTAACTAAGAAGACTTGCTGCGATAACCATGCGTTGTACTTCGGAGGTACCTTCATATATTTCAGTAATTTTTGAATCTCGGAACAAACGTTCCACAGTATATTCTTTAGTATAACCATATCCTCCATGAATTTGAACAGCTTTTATTGCTGATTCTACAGCAGTTTCTGATGCAAAAAGTTTAGCCATAGCTGCTTCTTTACTAATTCTACCACCAAGGTCTTTTTTATATGCAGCATTATAAACAAGGTATCGAGAAGCTTCTATTCTTGTAGCCATATCCGCAATAATCCATTGAATCGCCTGAAATTTAGATAAAGGTCTTCCAAACTGTTGTCGTTGTTTTGAATATTCTATGCTTTCATCAAGCGCAGCTTGTGCAATGCCTACGGCTTGTGCAGCTATACCTATTCTTCCAACATCAAGTGTGCTTAATGCAATCTTAAAGCCTTCTCCTTCTTTTCCGAGAAGATTTTCCTTTGGTACATCCATGTTTTCAAAGATTAACTCCGAGTTTCTTGCCGCATGTATTCCAAGTTTTTCAAAAATACTACCAACTTTATAGCCCTTGTAATTATTTTCAACAATAAATGCGCTAATTCCTTTAGATCCAGCATTTTTATCGGTAACTGCAAAAACAATAATAGCCCCTGCCTCTGGACCAGAAGTAATAAATGTTTTATCGCCATTTATAATATAATTATTGCCCTTGAGAACTGCTGTAGTTCGCATGGCTCCAAGATCTGACCCAGCATTTGGCTCTGTAGCAGCAAATGCTCCAATTTGTTCTCCTTTCGCAAGAATGGGCAAGTATTTCTTTTTCTGTTCTTCAGTACCATATTTCATTATAGGCCAGGAAACAAGAGAATTGTGTACAGATGTAATTACTCCCGTTGAAGCACATTTTCTGGATATTTCTTCCACAATAATTACATAGCTAATTGAATCAAGCCCTGCTCCACCATACTCGGTTGGAATGATTGCTCCAAGAAGTCCAAGTTTAGCCATCTTTTTAAGGATTTTTGTTGGATATTCTTCTTTTTTGTCAAGTTCTGCAGCTTTTGGTGCTATTTCTTTATCTGCAAATTCTCGTACCATTTTTTGTATCATTTTTTGCTGGTCATTTAGCTCTAATTTCATGGAGGTGGGAATAAAATTGCTAAAAATAAGCCTTTCGGTAAACAGGGTAAAAAATACAAAATACTAGATTTATTAACAACTTTGTATAAAATCAAATAATTAATTGTATTTTCAAATTCAAATATCAATCATTCTTGCGATTGTTTCTTTTCGCCGATAATCTGGTAAAAGCATCGGAGACATAATATTTTGACTTATATTTGCTTGATTTAATTCAAGATGGTATCTCTTCACATGTTGAAGTGTGAGTTTTCCATATCCAATTTCCTTTGCTTTTAAAGCAGCATTCTTGCCTGCTTTTCTCCCAAAAACAATGCATTCCAACAACGAATTACCCATCAATCTATTACGCCCATGAACACCGCCTTCAACTTCACCAGCTCCGTACAAGTTCGCTACTTTTGTCTCAGCCTTTTCATTGACCATTATTCCACCGTTCTGAAAATGTTGTGTCGGATACACAAGGAGGGGTTCCTTACTCATATCAATATCAAAGCGTTGATATTGTCTGTACATAGCTGGTAGTTTCTTTTGAATTGTGCCTTTACCATGAATTATATCGATCATAGGAGTATCGAGCCAAACACCTAATATGCCAGTAGGTGTTCTTATTCCCTTATTTCTCTCCTCACATTCTCTAATTATTGCTGCAGATTCAACGTCTCTAGTTTCTAGTTCATAGATAAATCTATCGCCGTCATTATTCACTAATTGAGCACCAAGTCCTCTACATTTTTCAGTTACAAGAAGACCAACAATTTGTTCAGGATAAGCTGCCCCAGTTGGATGGTATTGTATATTATCCATGAAGATAACTGGAGCTCCAGCACGATATGCAATAACTAATCCATCAGCTGTTGCCCCGTAATGATTTGAAGTTGGAAAATCTTGGACATGCAATCTCCCTGCACCACCAGTTGCTAGAATGGTGGTTTTAGCTCTGACTACAAAATATTCTTCAGTTTCTAAATTATATAACACTGCACCCGTGCATTTTCCTTCATCAGTTAAAAGCTCGATTGCAGGGGAAAACTCAATAATATCTATATTGCGATTTTTAACCTCATCCCGTAAAGTTTTCATTATCTCACCGCCAGTGTAATCTCTTGCAGAATGCATTCTTTTTCTCGAGGTACCGCCACCATGGATTGTAATCATGGTTCCATCGCTTTCTTTATCAAACATTACTCCAAGGTCTTCAAGCCAAACAATAGCTTCTGGAGCGTTTCGAACAAGTGCATTTACTAATTCAGGTGTGTTATCAAATCCGCCACCACCAATTACATCTAAATAATGTCTAGCTGGTGAGTCGTTTAGTTTATCTGCTGCTTGAATTCCGCCTTGCGCCATCATTGTATTTGAATCGCCGAATCGAAGTTTAGTTGCTAACAATACATTTGCTCCATTTTCTTGAGCTATCAAAGCAGCTGATGCTCCAGCTCCACCTCCACCAATAACAAGGACATCAACACTGCAATCTATTTCTGAAATATCAAAATTATTCGGATCGATTTGGCTATAAGCTTCAAACAAATTGGCTATTTCATTTATAACTCTCTCGCCTTTATTAGGACCGATTTTAAGTACCCTTAAAGTTCCTTTTTTATAATCAGGATGGAATTTATTTAATAAATCATATTTATCTTCCACTGTCAATAGAGATAATTCTTGTTTCATCCTTCTACTACGGGTTTGTTCCAGACGATTTATTGAATCAATCATATCTTGAGTGTACATGGTTATTACCTCTAACTTTCCTCGGGTTCTATATCTCGTTCACTATACAATTTTCTAAGAGTTTTGTTATCAGATTTCATCAAATTCTTAAGCTCTTCATCAAATTTACCCTCAGAAATTTCAGCTACTCTTTTCTTAACATGCTCTGCTTTTGATGCCATATGTTTGCCATATAATCTACGGCAAAGTATCGCAATGTTATATTGTACAATTTCAGCTGGACACCTAGCTGCACATAATCCACACATTATACAGTCAAATGATATGTCTGCAGCAGTGGTTATGTCACCTTTTAGTGCAGCTTGCATATAATCCATTACTTCGATATCTTGTGGACAAACTTTAGTACAAGTATTGCAACTTACACATCTAGCTAGCTCAGGGTATAGTTTAAGAAGTGTACCTCCTGTTGGTTTGAGTTCATCTAAATTATATTCAGTTTTATTCGCTGGAAAAAATGGAATCTGGACTAAATACATATTCTCTTCTACAACTGTTTGACATGCAAGGCCAGATTGAAGCTTATAGTCATCTTTAAATCTGTAAACAGTCCCACATCCACCACAGAATCCCCCCCGGCATCCACAACCTCTAATATACCTATAACCTGCATATTCCATTGCTTTCATAATAGTTAGGCCATTTGGAACTAGGTATTTTTTTCCTGTAATATATATAGAAATCATTTTTTTATCATTAGACATTTTTTATCCTCCGTAGTCAGAATATACATCTATCATAGCGTACAATTGATTGCTTTTGAATCCTTTTTGTTCCATTGCTCCTGAGGGGCATACTGCTGCACAGGAACCGCAACCTTTACAAAGCGCTTCGTTTATCTTTGCCTTCTCCTCCTCAAGATCGATTGCTGAATATGGACAGACAGAAACACATAATCCACATCCACTGCAAATATCTTCGTTGACAGATGAGATATTAGTTTGAATTTTATATTTATTATTGGATAAAATGGTGCCTGCTCTGGAAGCAGCGGCATATGCTTGAATTATAGACTCCTTGATAAACTTAGGAGAATGGCATGTCCCGGCAACAAACACCCCTTCTGTAGAGAAATCAACTGGACGAAGTTTAACATGGGCCTCTAAAAAGAACCCGTCGGAATTCAACGGCACCTTCAACATCTTAGCAATTTCTTTATTATCTAAACGTGGTTGTAGTCCAGTTGAAAGAACAAGGTAATCGGTTGGTATTTCGAATATTTCTTGCATCATAGGTTCATAAGTCTTTACGACCATATTTTTTTCAAAACTCACCTCAGGCATTTTATCTTTGTCATATTGGAGGAATATGATAGCTTTCTCTCTAGCTTCTTTATAATATTTTTCTTTGAAGCCATATGTCATCATATCCCTATATATTATGAAAACCTCAGATCTAGGATTCAATTCTTTTAATTTAATGGCATTCTTCAGCGCCTTCATACAACAGACACGGCTACAATAAGGTCTGTCGTGATCTCTAGATTCAACACATTGAATCATAACATATGTTTCGCCATTTTTGATTTCTTCTGATTTAGTAATACTCAATTTTTCCTCTAATTCCCGCTGTGTTAGAACTCTTAAATCTTTTCCATAATGATATGATTTTGGTGTATATTCTTCTGTTCCAACAGTAACAATCACTACTCCGTTATTGAATTTTTTATCCCCTTTTGGTGTATCTATTAACGTTGAATAATTTCCTATATATCCTTCAATTTTTTTTACTGTAGAATTGGTATATACTTTGATTAGTTCATGATTTTGCACCTTTTCTCTAATATCTAAAAAAAGTTTTTGTAAATCAATGTCTTCTAAGCTATAATGAATATTGTTTAATTTTCCACCTAAGAACTCTTCTTTTTCTACAAGTACAGTTTCAAAACCTTGCTCTGCTAGTGAAAGTGCAGCAGTCATTCCTGAAATACCACCACCGATGACTATACCTTTTTGTGTAACATCAATTTCAATATCTGACAAAGGTTGGAGTAGTCGGGTTTTCGCTACGCTCATTGCAATTAATTTCTTCGCTTTATCAGTTGCCCTCTGTTTTTCATTCATGTGGACCCATGAACATTGCTCTCTTATATTCACCATTTCAAACAAATGTGGATTCAATCCGGCTTCTTTCAAACCTCTTTGAAATACTGATTCATGAGTTCTAGGTGTACAGGCAGCTACAACTACCCTATTTAAATCATGTTTCTTTATTGCTTTAGCAATTTTCTTCTGAGTATCCTGCGAACAAGTATAGATATTTTCTTCAGCATAGACTACGCTATCGAGTGATTGGGCATATTTAACGATATTTGGAACGTCAAGATAACCACCAATATTTATTCCGCAAGCACAAACAAAAACGCCAGTTCTTGGTTCTTGGTGACTTATATCTTTCTCAAGAGGGTACTTTTTTTCTTTTACTAATGTACCACGTACGTTTCTTAAAAGGGATGCTGCCTTTGATGCTGCTGCTGATGCTTGCATAACAGATTCAGGGATATCCTTAGGTTCAATAAACGAGCCTGCAATAAAGATAGCTTGATGTGATACATTAACAGGATTTTGTGGATCTACCTGGATAAAACCAAATTCGTTTTTCTCTAAACCCATATTTTTTATAAAGGCTTCTTGGGCCTCACTAGAACAAAGACCTATTGAGAGAACAACTAAATCAAATGTCTCTTCTTTGAGTTCACCACATTCATCTTCATATCTAATAAATAAATTCTTAGATTCTTTATCCTCAACTATTTCAGAAAGACGAGATCGAACATATCTTATTTCATGCTCTTTTTTTGCTTTCTCAATATATTTATCAAAATCCTTTCCAAATGAACGGATATCGATGTAAAAAACAGTTGGTTGAATTTTTGAATCATGCTCCTTTGTAATTATTGCTTCCTTTGCTGTATACATACAGCACATCGCTGAACAATATTCATTACCAATTGTTTTATCTCTGGAACCTACGCATTGAACCCAAGCTATTTTCTTTGGTTCTTTTTGATCACTTGGCCTAACAATTCTGCCATTAAAGGGACCAGAAGGTGAAAGAATACGTTCGAACTCTAAGCTTGTTATAACATTCTCAAATTGTTTGTAACCAAACTCAGATTTAATAGTTGGGTTAAATGGCTGAGCACCTGTAGCAATAATTACGGCGCCTACATTTATCTTTAGATTCTCTGGTTTTTCATCATGATTTATGGCACCAGCTTTACAAACCTTCACACATTTACCACAGTCAATACAACCTTTATGTCCTTCACTACCCTCTTTATCTATTACATATGCATTTGGAATTGCCTGTGGATAATATTTGTAAATAGCTTTTCTTTCAGAAAGTCCATGATCAAATTCATTAGGTAAAGAAATAGGGCATGCTTCTATACAATCTCCACATGATGTGCACAACTCGATATCAACAAATCTTGGTTTTTTTAACGCCTTCACAACCATATTACCAGGTTTACCAGTAATTCTCTGAACTTCGGTATTAGTAATAATCTCAATATTTTCATGTCTACCACATTCGACAAGCTTCGGAGAAAGAATGCACATAGAACAATCATTTGTAGGAAAAGTTTTATCGAGTTTAGCCATGATACCACCAATTGAAGGTGTTTTCTCTATAAGATAAACCTTAAATCCCATATCAGCTAGATCCAATGAGGCTTGAACACCAGTAATACCAGCACCAATAACCGCAACCGCACCGATCATACCAGATTTATCTTCCATATTTGCCTACCTTCTTCTGTATCCCTCTTTAACAGCTATGTTTCTTATAGCACTCATTAATTTTGGTATCTCAACTCCTTGTGGACATTGGGTTAAACATCTATAATGGGTGGAACAAATTTCTACAAATTTATTGGGAAAAATATTGTTCTTCATACCTAAAAGAATGTTTTTAATTACTTTTCTTGGAGAATATAGAGGATCAAGATCCCTCTCAGGACAACCTGCTGTGCATGTTCCGCAAGAAAAACAATTGTAGATATCTTTACCAGATTCATGAGCTATAATCTTATATTTAAACTCCAAATCTAAATATTTTTTAGCTTTTTCTCCAGTTATATCTTCCAATTGTTCTTCTAACAATCGCTCGTTACGAACAGTATTCATAACTCCTTTGATATTTACTTCCTGAGGGCATTTTTCCAAACAGCGATAATGGTCTGAACAAATCCAGATAAACTCACTTGAAAGTACTTCATCCTTTAGCCCAAATAATGCCTTTCTAATGATAACCCGTGGATTCCATTCTTCCTTTACGATTTGCTCTGGACAACGAGCAGTACAAGCACCGCAAGCGTAACATTTCAGTATACCCTCTCCACCTTCTTCTCGTGCTATCTGAAACTTGAATTTTGGATCGATATTTTTACTGTCTATAACATCCATTCTATTTTTCTCCAACGTCTTGGTATTCATCTTCCTTGTAGATTACCATTGGAATCTTTTCCTCTTTATCACTCCCTGGGATATAGTTAAATTCTTTCTGCACATTTTCACTAATAGGGATGATTATTTCCATTAAAGGTATATCACTTGGACAGGCCTGTTCGCAAAGTCCACATCCAACACAGGAAACAACCATGTGATTCATCCTTGTGGTATGGAATAAAAGTGAGTCATTGGGCATCTTGAATAATCCTTTTTTTTCGGCCTTTCCAATATACTTATTTGCCTCAAAATTAAAAACAGAAGATTCAAATAGACATTCCTTACAATAACAAATAGGACATGCCTTCATACAGTTATGACAATTAACACATTTATCAAAGAATCCTACCAGTGCTTCAATGCCTTTTATATTACTTTTAGCTTTGATAAACTCCCTACGGTTTTTTGTCTTTTCCTCCTGAATCTCTTTTATTGCTTTTTCCCTAGTTACTTTTTCTTTTGATTCATCTAACTGTATTCCTTCAAGTAATTTCTTACCTTTTTCACTATTAATTTGAATAATCAACTCTTTTTTAGGGTCCATCCCATAAAAACCAATAACTATATCAGCATTATTTGGTACGGGATCTTTGCAAGTGTAACAAGATGATCTAAGATATTTCACAACATCACTTTTCTTTTTGAAAGAATCAAATATAAATTCAGTTGGTGTTGTTTTTTCCGGAAAATTAGAATAGGTATTTATAGGGAAAGTTCCAAGGCAGTCTACGCCAATTATCACAATATTTTCCATGTTTGCTTGATTGAGTTTAACAAGTTCAATAAGCGCTCTTATCTGGCATGATCTCATTATAACCCCTATTGGTTTATTTGCACCTTCGACTTTAGTTATTTTGGAGATAATTGTTGCTGTTGAAACTGGTAGAATGGGAGCAAATACATTTGAAATTAATTTATCAGGATTAGATACTAAAACTGGGAAAGAAATTGCTTTTGATGGAACCTCTTGCATAGCTAATAATGCTTGCAATTTTTTTGATTTAAGAAAATCCTTTAACAAATCATTAACAGAACCGATTGTGTCTCCGTTTTTTACCTTCATTATCTTATCAACCATTTTCATATCGCCTCTGCTAAATGTTCCAATGTTTTACAATTGGATTTGGACCTAGTTTTTTTATCTCATCTGTCATTTCTTTCATAGTATCAGCAAATTTCTGACCCTCTGATGCAGAGACCCAACGAATCCATATTCTATCTTTTTCTAGACCTAATGTTTCCAAAATAGATTTCAAAAGCACAGCTTTTCTTCTAGCCTTATAGTTTCCATCTTGGTAATGACAATCACCAGGATGACAACCACCAATGAATACTCCATCAGCTCCTTCTAAAAAAGCACGCATGATATAGACTGAGTCCACGGATCCAGAGCACATTACCTTAATGATTCTAATATTTGGTGGATATTGAATTCTGCTTGTTCCAGCTAAATCTGCCCCGGCATAACTACACCAGTTACACAGAAATCCTACGATTTTTGGTTCAAATTCTTCCAATTAAATCACCTTTAAATCCAATTTTTATGTTAAACAGGCATCAATCATTGAAATTACCTGCTTTTTAGTAAATGTATTCTGCTGTGACACACCACTTGGACATATCGCCGAACAAGAGCCACAGCCTTGACATAAAATTTCATTAACTTTTACTACCCTTTTTTCTTCATCAAATTCTATCGCATCATAAGAGCATACCTCAATACATAGTTTGCACCCTGCACAGTTCCTAGAAATAATATGGGCTATATTGCCCTTAGTCTCAAGATAAGGTTTTGAAAGTATTGTAGCAGCTCTTGCACCTGTTGCCTTTGCTTGAAGTATTGACTCTTCTACAAATCTAGGTGAATGAGCCAAACCGCAAAAATATATGCCTTCAGCAGAAAAATCAACAGGCCTAAGTTTTACATGAGCCTCAGAGTAAAACCTATCTTCATTTAATGGAACTTTTAATTTTTGTGATAATATAGAATTATCTTGCGGTATAATACCTGTGCTTAAAATGAGTTTATCAGGATGAAGATTAAGGTTTCTACCAATTATTTTTTCTTTGGTGTTTATTATTATTTTTCCATTATTCAGTTTAACCTTTGGTTCATCATCTTCATCGAATCTGATAAATATTATACCTTTCTTTCTAGCTTCACGGTATAAAATATCCTCTTTGAAACCATAGGTTCTAATATCACGATATAAAACGTATAAGTTTACATCTGGATTGATTTCCTTTAATTTTAAAGCATTCTTTAACGCTTGTGAGCAACATATCCTACTACAATATGGATGATCATCATTGCGAGATCCAACGCATTGAATCATTACAACTTCTTTTAAATTCTTCAAATAAGCTTTCTTATCAAATAAATCCTTTTCAAAATCTGATTGAGTTATGATATCATCGCTATTATCATATTGGTATTCAACAGGTTTGTAAGGCAATCCACCTGTAGCAAGTACTATTATTCCGTGTTGGATCTCCTCAAAATCGTTTTTATTCTTTGATTTAAGTTTTGTGTTAAAATTACCAACATAACCTGAAATAGTATCTACTTCGGTTTCTGTAAATACCTCTATTTTAGAATGATTTTTAATCTTATCAATAGTTACTTTCAGTAGCTCCTGTGGATTTTCTGTATCAACTCCAATATAAATATTATTCAGATGACCCCCGAGTTTACTTTCTTTTTCTATAAGGAATACTTTGTAACCTTGATCTGCTATAGATAAAGCAGAATGCATACCAGCTATACCTCCTCCTATAACCAACGCATTCTGAATAACAGATGTCTTGAAATGATAAACAGGATAAAGTTCTGATGCTTTAGCAATTGCCATTCTTACAATATCAATGGCCTTTTGAGTAGCTTTTTCTGGATCGTTTTTATGAACCCAGGAGTTCTGATCCCTAATATTAGCCATCTCAAAGAGATGAGGATTTAATCCAGCCTCAAGAAGGGTGTCTTGGAAAAGAGGCTCATGGGTTCTTGGTGTACAGGATGCGATCACAATCCGATTCAAGCCTAATTCCTTAATTTTTTCTTTTATAAACTCTAAAGAATCGTTAGAACATGTATAGATACCCTCGTCTGCGAATGATACATAAGGTAGTGTTTTTACAGAATCAACTACTCTTCTAACATCTACAACACCAGCGATGTTAATACCACAATGACAAACAAAAACACCTATTTTTGGAAGCTCATTGCTTATATCCATTTCTTCAGGGTACTTTTTTTCTAAAATTTCTGTTCCTCTGACATCCGCTATATCCTTTGCAGCTTCCGCTGCAGCTGCTGAAGCCTGTGTCACACTCTCAGGAATGTCTTTTGGTTCAGATGTTGTTCCAGATGTATAAATTCCTTTTCTTGAGGATAAAATTTTCAGGTAAGGATTTGTTTCAATGAAACCATATTTATTGAGATTTATATCGAAAATTTTACTTAAATCACCTAATGCCTTACATGGTTGTAGACCTATTGATAGTACAACCATATCATACGTTTCCTGCTTAACTTTACCATCATTATCTACATATCGAATAATAAGATCTTTTGTTTCTCTATCTTGTTCAATTCTGGGAATGCGGCATCTTCGATAAACCACACCATACTTTTCTTTTGCTTGATTATAGTATTTTTCAAAATCCTTTCCAAAAAAACGCATATCCATAAAATAAATATGTGTTTCAAGATCTGTTTTATGCTCCTTAGCAATTATAGCTTCTTTAGTTGCGTACATACAACAAATAGAGGAGCAATAAAGTCTATCACAACTTTCATCTCTTGAACCAACACATTGTAACCAAGCGATTTTTTTAGGAGGTTTCTTATCAGAAATTCGTGTAATATGTCCTTCGTAAGGACCAGATGCAGAAAGCATTCGTTCAAACTCGATACTTGTTAAAACATTTGGATAGACCTTGTATCCAAGACTGTCTCCTTTGGGTGGTGTATATTTATCAAAACCAGGAGAAATAATAACTGAGCCTATGTTTATTATCTCAATCGTTTCTGTCATATTATGATTAATTGCATCTTTCCCACAATGTTCAACGCATTGAAGACATTCGCAGCAACCTGAACAATTTATACATCGTTGAGCCTCTCGAACCACTTGATCTTTACTTAAACTGCTTTCAATTTCGTCAAAAGATAATATTCTCTTTTCTGGTGCTAGATAAATTGGATTTTCACGATGTTTTGGAAAACGTAATGTCTCTGGAGGTATGTCTGCCTTTTTTATATCTTTTTTTTCTCTTCCTGCCTTTAAATCCTCTTTATTAAGATATCTATGGATAGATACGGCTACTTCATGTCCTGCTCCAATTGCATCTACTGCAGAAGCAGGACCTGTTACTGCATCCCCACCTGCAAACACGTCTTCTTGTGACGTTTGAAAAGTTATTGGATCAACATCAATTAATTCATCGTTATTCAAATTTACTGAGTTTTTATCTAAAGGCTGAGATTCGATCTTTTGTCCGATAGCAAATATTACAACATCAGCATTTATATCAAACTCAGAATCTTTTATTTCAATTGGTCTTTTTCGTCCAGAATCATCGGGTTCCCCAAGCTCCATTTCCACACATCTTAAGCATATCCCCTTTGCTTTGCTTACTATCTTAATAGGACTTGATAAAAATTTGAATTTAATATTTTCTTCTTGAGCCTGCACAATTTCTTCATCATTTGCCGGCATTTCAGCTAACGTTCTTCTATATACAACAGTAACATCTCCCCCAAGTCTCTTTGCAGTTCTGGCAGAGTCCATTGCAACGTTTCCACCACCAAGAATCAGTACCTTTTTTCCCTTGAAGTAGTCTTTTTGAATTTTTCCACTGTTTAGATTTTTCAGATATTCAACGCCTTGCAATACATATTTGTTCTCACAACCTTCTAAGCTTAGAGAACGGCCTTTTTGTGTACCTATTGCTAAAAATATAGCTTTAAAACCTTGCTTTCTTAAGTCATTAAGATTAAAATCTTTTCCAAATTTTTGATTATTTTTTATTTCTATATTATCTTCTTTGACTAACCTATCTATCTCTAATAAAAGATATTCTTTAGGTAATCTATACTGTGGAACACCGTAGTACAACATCCCTCCATTGTGCTTCTCTGCCTCAAAGATCGTGGTTTTATATCCCATTTTACATAGATCAGAAGCCGCGGTAAGTCCAGCAGGACCAGCTCCGATAATAGCGATTTTTTTGTTGGAATTTTTATTGTTTTTTTCCAATTCTTTTAGTATTTTTTTATCCTGTTTTGCTTTTAGATAATTTTCAAGAACTTGTGGATTTTCATAAATGTAATCAGCAATGTATCTTCGAATTTTACAAATAGAAATCGATTCATCAATTTCTTTTCGATTACATTCAGTTTCACATGGATGATAACAAATTCTTCCAAGAGAACCGGGTAGAGGTATTTTTTCTTTGATCAGGGTAAATGCTTCTGCGAACTTTTCCTCTGAGGCAAGAGCGATAAATCCTTGAGCATTTAATCCTGCAGGACAAGATAATTTACATGGTGAAACCGTATCTGATTTATCGATAGCAAATACATTTGGAATGGCTTGTGGAAAAGGTTGATAAATCGCTTTTCTAAAAGCCAATTCTTCGTCAAAATCAGATAATATATTAACGGGGCAATACTCAACGCAATCTCCGCATCCATTGCATTTTTCTAGATCAACAAATCGAGGATATTTTTTTATTGTAGCTTGAAAATTCCCAACATCTCCTGAAATGTTAGTAACTTCTGCATTTGTTATGATTTCAATATTTTTATGTCTACCAGTAGCCACTAGCTTTGGACCGAGAATACACATTGCACAGTCGTTTGTAGGGAAGGTTTTATCTAATTTTGGCATCGTGCCACCAATACTTGGTCCTCGCTCTACAATGTATACTTTAAAGCCTGCATCAGCGAGATCAAGTGATGATTGAATGCCTGAAATACCTCCTCCTATGACCAAAACTGCTCCAATCTTAGTGCCAATGTCACCAGCATTTTGATGTGAAATTTTGTTTGTAGATTCATTCTTAAAAGTATCAGTAGTTTCTAGTAGGACAGTTTCATCTTTTTCGGTTTCAGACATTTTTATCGTTATTCCTTTACAAATTACTAGTTACACTTCTCTTAGATTACCTCTTCAATCATACGGAGTATCTGTTCTTTTGTGAAGTTTTTATGAATAGATGCGTTACTAGGACAAGCTGAAATACATGCACCACATCCAACACACAATGCTTCATTTACCTCAGCGATCTTTTTAATTTCGTTGAGTTTCCTGGCATCATAAGCACAAGCTTCTACACATATTCCACAACCTGTGCATATTTCTTCATCTACAGCAGCAATTATTGGATTTACTTCTAGTTCTGGTTTTGAAAGAATAGTCATTGCTCGCGCTGCAGCACCGCTTGCCTGGGCTACTGTTTCTGGAATGTCTTTTGGGCTCTGAGCGCAACCTGTAAGAAAAATCCCAGCGGTTAAAGTTTCGACTGGACGAAGTTTTGGATGAGCCTCATTAATAAAACCATAGGCGTCTGTTGATATTTTCAACTTTTTCGCCAATTCTTTTACGCCTGTATTTGGAATTGCAGCCATAGCTAAAACGACCATATCAGCTGCTATTTCTATTTTTTTACCAGTGAGTGTGTCTACACCCCAAACGATAAGTTTACCTTCCTCCCTATCATCTTTAAAGATTCTGGAAACCTTTCCTCTCAAATAGGCTATCTTCTCATCTTCTATAGCCCGTTGTACAAATTCTTCGTAACCTTTCCCCCCAGAACGAATATCTATATAAAACACGTAAGCTTGACCTTCATGGACGGCATGTTTATAGAGCAACGCATGCTTTGCTGTATACATACAACAAATCTTTGAGCAATATGGCATTCCGTGCTCTGGATCCCGGGACCCTACACATTGGACAAATACAATCTCTTTTGGGATTTTTCCATCTGAAGGTCTTTTGATTTCACCTGCGGTTGGTCCAGAGGCAGACAATAAACGTTCAAATTGTAATCCATCAATTACATCTTTGTATTTTCCGTATCCATACTCTCCGATATTCTCTTTTGATAGAAGGTCATATCCAGTAGCAACTATGATTACTCCCACATTCTCTTCCATGAATGTTTCATGTTGTTCATAATCTATCGCGCCAGTGGGACAGTGTTTTTCACATAGCCTACATTTACCTGTTTTGAAATATATACAATGTTGACTATCGATAACAGGTTTTTTTGGGACTGCCTGAGGAAACGGAATATAAATTGCCTTTCGGTCACCCATATCACGTTCGAATTCAGAGGGAACTTTGGTGGGGCATTTTTCTGAACAGAGACCACAGCCAGTACATTTATCCCAATTAACAAATGCAGGTTTCCTCTTTATTCTAACCTTAAAGTTACCCAGATATCCTTCTACCTTATCAACTTCGGAATAAGTAAGAAGTCTTATATTTGGATGATATCCAACCTCTACTGTTTTAGGTGTAAGTATACATGAGGCACAATCTAGAGTGGGAAATGTTTCGGATAGTTGGGACATTCTACCCCCAATGGATGAAGTCTTTTCTACTAAAATAACTTCAAATCCACTGTTAGCCATGTCCAATGCTGCCTGCATTCCACTGATTCCACCACCGATTACAAGGGCTTTTTTTGTAATTGGTATTCTTATTGGAGTAAGTGATTGATTTAATTTTAATTTTTCAATCATGCTTTTAATGATTTCTATTGCTTTCTCAGTTGCTACTTTTTTATCTTTATGGACCCAACTACATTGTTCTCTTATATTTGCATTTTCAAATTGATATGGATTTAAACCTGCAGAGGCAATTGCGTTTCTAAAAGTAGTTTCGTGAAGAGTAGGAGTACAAGCAGCTATAATCACTCCATCCAATTTTTTATCCTTAATAGCATTCTTTATCATTTCCTGGCCAGGATCTGAACACATATAAGTATAGTCTACAACGTGAACAACTCCTGGAAACTTGTTTATGACATCAGTTACCTTTTTAACATCAACTGTTTCTGCAATATTAAGACCGCAATGACAAACAAATACACCTATTCTTTTCATTCTATTTTCTTCTCTCCAAAAACTAGATTTTTGTTCGTTAGTAACGGTCTTGGATCTACAAAATGCTTACCAAAATCACAAATATCTTCATCAAGTCCCAATGCAATTGCTAGAAGTTGAGTGAAATAAAAAATTGGGATATAGTTGAATTCCTTGTATTGGGTTTTAACATCTTTTTGACGATAATCTAGGTTAAAGAAGCATAAGGGACAGCCTACGACGATAGCTTCTGCACCTCTATTAATCGAGGCATCGATAATCATTTTTGTCCGTTCAACTACTGGTTCGATATTGTTGACTGTGTGGTATGAGCCACAGCATTCAATTTTAAATGGACTTTCGATAGCTTCCCCACTTAAAGACTTTATGAAATCTTCCATTATAGTTGGTGCTTCTATATCATCTATACCTATGCCTTCTGGTCGCAATAAAAGGCAGCCATAGTATGGAGCCAATTTCAAGCTTTTTAAGGGTCTCTTAATTTTATTTTTTATTTCATTGAATCCGATTTCGTCTCGTAAGAATTCCAAAAGATGTAATACTGTTACGTTGCCGTTGTAGTCTTTTTCCTCATCCAAGAAATTATTAATGCGATCTCTCTTTTCAGCATCTTCTAATATTATCTTATTAGTTTGTTTGAGTGTATTATAACACATGGCACATAAGGTTACAACTTTATCTTTTCCCGTTTCCAAAACCCTAATTAAGGTTCTTACTGGTGCTAGGTGATGCATTAAATCATCAGTTGCAAGAGAGTGAACTGTCCCGCAACAATTCCATCTAGGTAGTTCGATCATTTTATGACCAAGAGTCTCTATTGATGCTATAGCTGGTTTTTCAAAATTTGTAGCTGTTGTCTTTAAAGTACATCCAGGATAATAACATAGTTCCATTACTTTTCACTAACCAGTATTTTTTCTAAAATTACTAACCAATGCTATTTGAGGTAAATCTTCGTTAATGTCTAGTTCTGACGGTTCGACATAATTTGTGCTTTTCCTTAAAAGTAGTAATCTTAGCGCTTCCATTACCTTTGCTAAATCCACACCTTTTGGACATCTTGCTGTGCATGTGAAACAAGAAGCACACAGCCAAATTGATTTAGAATTAATCACATCGATAATCTGCCCAAGTTGTATTAGCCTTATAATTTGATTTGGTAGTAAATCCATTTTAGAAACCATGGGGCAGCCAGCAGAACATTTTCCACATTGATAGCATGCTAAGACTTTTTGCCCGCTGAGATCTTCAATCTTTTGGATAACTGGGTTTTGAGTATCATTACGGGATAAGCTTATTCTTATATCTTTTGAAGGGACGGTGTCTTCAATAGTTTTGGTTTTTTCTTTTCGGGATGGTTGCTTTATTCTTTTTTCTGCTTCCAGTTTTGTCTTCAGATGATCAATACCCTCATCACCAAATAGTAGATTTACATCTCCCAAAAAACTAGCGATTAATTCATCCTTGACGTCTTTATATTCATATGTGTATCGATATGCCCCACGAAATGGTTCTGCTATTCTATTAATCAGACCTCTTTTGTACATACGTGAAAGAACAGTATTTACTGTGACATACGTAATAGCCATTCCTTCATTTCTCAAAGATTCATGAATCCCTCTGGCATTGATTTTCTTTTTTTTATGTAACACAGATAATATTCTTTTTTCTAAAGAACCTAACAATTTTAACCCCGTGCTATTACATATGTAATACTACAATCGTCTTATATATATTTCGATAAAAATTGACAGATAATAGTTAAAAATTAATAAATAATAGATTTTCAGTTTAACTTCCAATTATAACTAAAACATCAGTAGATTCAACTAAGTCACCCTCTGAAACTCTAATCTCACGAACGACACCTTCTGTATTTGAGACTACCTCATTCTGCATTTTCATAGCCTCCAATACTAAAATTGGAGATCCTATTTTAACTGAATCACCTACCTTTACCTTTATTGATATTACTCTTCCTGGCATTGGTGGATGAATCATACCTTCTCCAACATGCATCTTGTGAACTGGAGTGCCTAGCTTTATATCTTCTGTTTCCTCTGTTTCATTATACCAAGATGACCTACCTCTTCTCAGATTGTGAACTTCAACTTTGTGTTTTTGACCATCTACTGAGATAAATGCACCTTCAAATTGGACTATGAATTTCTTTTTATCTAAATTAACATTAAATCCTGTCTCAGTTTTTTTTGTTTCCACCTGAAATGTTTTTCCATCTATTTCAACGGTTATCAACTTACCAATATCAAGTTCCACGTTGTATATCCTACCATCAATTAAAAGATCAAATTTCAACGTGGTGGCCTCCGAGAAATTTGATGAAATCTTCCAGCCATTTTCCATTTACTGACTGATTGGTGGTCATCAACTTTTTTATCAAACTTAAGATAACTAGTCATTCCATCCCTTGATTGTGTAAGAACAGCTGCAATAACAGCAACTTTTCTAGCCATTTCGATGATATTTTTTTCACCTTCTTTTTTGAGTTTATCAATGATTCCCTTACGGTTAATAAAGGTGGTATCAATATCACCTATCTTGAAAGAGTCATCCTCAAGTACCTTCAAATGAAATGGGATATTAGTTTCAATACCTTCTACCCGCATTTCACCTAATGCTCTTTTCATTCTCTCAACGACGGTTTCCCTGGTATCCCCCCACACAATTACCTTTGCAAAAAGAGAATCATAAAATGTCGGAATTTCAGATCCAACTACAAGCCCTGAATCAATTCTAGTCCCAATCGAACCAGGAGGTTCATAAAGAGTTATTTTACCAGGAGATGGAAGAAAGTTATTATATGGATCTTCTGCATTTATCCTACATTCCATTGCCCAACCATTGAATTGAATATCTTTCTGTGAGTAATCAAGTTCCTCTCCAGCAGCTATTTTTATCTGGTCCTTGACTAAATCTTTGGCGGTTATCATTTCTGTAACGGGGTGCTCAACCTGTAATCTAGCGTTTACCTCATTGAAATAAAACTCTTTTCCATCATAAAGGAATTCAATAGTTCCAGCATTTGTATATTCTGCTAATCTAGCTATCTCTACTGCCCTTTCACCTATCTCGTTTCTTCTTTTATTATCAAACACAACACTAGGTGCCTCTTCTATAAGTTTCTGGAAACGCCTTTGAATTGAGCATTCTCTCTCACCAAGATGTACTGTATTTCCATGTTTATCTGCTAATATCTGAAATTCTATATGACGGGGTTTTACCAGATATTTTTCAATGAATATGTTGGGATTACCAAAAGCTGAAAGTGAAGATGAACGAGCGATTGCTAGTTGTTTTAAAAGATCTTTTTTATCCTCTACAACACCCATACTTATTCCACCGCCACCTGCTGAAGATTTTAAAATTATAGGAAAACCGATTTCTTTTGCTATTTCCAATGCATCATCATTTTCAACTGCTTCATCGCTTCCTGGAGTAACTGGAATTCCTTCTTTTTTCACAAATTTCCTAGAGGCGATCTTATCACCAGCTTTTGCCATAGCCCATGAATCTGGCCCTATGAAAACAATCTTATTTTCTACACATTTGAAGGCAAACTCCGGATTTTCTGCAAGAAAACCATATCCTGGGTGAATAGCTTCAGCTCCAGATTCTTTAGAAATTTCAATAATTTTATCCCCATTTAAATAACTTTGAAGAGAGGGACTTGTACCGACATGATATGCCTCATCGGCGTAACGAGTATGAACTGCATTCTTATCCACATCAGAATAGATAGCAACGGTAGAAATTCCCATTTCTTTACAAGTTCTCATTACCCGAATTGCTATTTCTCCCCTGTTAGCAACAAGTATCTTATCAAACATTTTCTTCACAGTGGTATATTTCCATGTTTCTTATCTGGCCTATCCTCTCTTTTATTTAAAAGTGTATGAAGGGCGTTTATTACTCTTGGTCTTGTTTCTTGTGGTTCTATAATATCATCAATATATCCCATTTCCGCGGCAATATATGGATTAGCGAACTTTTTCCTATATTCACTAACAAGTTCCTTTGCCTTTTTTTTACGATCTTTAGTTGCCTCGATTTCTCGTCTGAAAATAATATTAACCGCGCCATCAGGCCCCATTACTGCAAGTTCGGCAGATGGCCAGGCAAAATTTATGTCTGCTCTTATATGCTTTGAACACATAACATCATATGCTCCACCATATGCTTTTCTTGTGATAACAGTCATTTTTGGGACATTGGCTTCACAGTATGCATACAATAATTTTGCACCGTTTCGTATAATGCCACCATATTCCTGTGCTGTACCTGGTAAAAATCCAGGTACATCTACAAAAGTTAAAAGTGGAATGTTAAAAGCATCACAGAATCTTACAAATCTTGCACCTTTTGTGGATGAATCTATGTCAAGAGTTCCAGCTAAAACCTTTGGTTGATTTCCAATAATTCCTACGGCGTAACCATCAAGTCGGGCAAATCCAACAACTATATTTTTCGCCCAATGTTCATGAACTTCCAAAAATTCGCCATTATCAACCACATGTTTGATTACCTCTTTCATATCATATGGTTTATCAGATTCATCAGGAAGTATATTTACAAGTTCTTCATCCATCCTGTTCGGATCATCATCGGTTTTTATTCTTGGCGAGTCATCTAGATTATTAGAGGGAATATAAGAAAGAAGAGTTTTGATATATTCAATGCATTGCTGTTCATTTTCCGCTGCAAAGTGGGCAACACCACTTTTTTGATTATGCGTCATCGCTCCACCTAGTTGTTCAAATGTTACTTTCTCACCAGTAACTGCTTTTATAACATCGGGTCCGGTAATGAACATATGACTAGTCTCTTTCACCATGAAAATGAAATCAGTCATCGCTGGTGAATAAACCGCACCACCTGCACATGGGCCCATAATGGCAGATATCTGTGGGATAACTCCAGATGCCATTACGTTTCTAAAGAATATTTCAGCATATCCACCTAATGAAATAACTCCCTCCTGTATCCTAGCTCCACCTGAATCATTTAAACCAATTAATGGTGCACCATTTTTTAACGCCAAATCCATAACCTTACATACCTTTTCAGCAAACTTCCATCCTAAGGAACCTCCAAATACTGTGAAATCCTGTGAAAATACATATACCAGCCGTCCATCAATTTTCCCATAGCCAGTAACTACTCCATCGCCGAGTATCCTCTTTTTCTCCATTCCAAAATCTGTGCAATGATGCAAGGCAAACGCATCTAGTTCCACAAAACTATCTTTGTCAAGTAATAAATCAATTCTTTCTCTTGCAGTTAGTTTACCCTTTTTATGTTGAGCAATAATTCTATCTTCACCACCGCCTAAACTGGCTTGTTTTTTCTTATCCCTCAATTCCTTTATTTTCTCGTCCATTGGCATGTAAACACCATTATGTTATTAGTTGAATAATGACTAGCTAAATAAGGTTAAGGTTTTTAATATTTTACAGTTTTAATCCAGTAAATACATCAATTATGTAAAAATTTAAAAGTGGTTGTAAAATTTCGAGATACTATGGCAAAGGTCTATATCTCTAACGTCGGTATGACCAAGTTTGGAAAAAGAAAGGAATCATTACAAAATTTGATGAATGAAGCTTATGTAAATTCTGGACCAGTTCATGATTCAGAAATTGATGCAGTTTTCATAGGTTGTATGAACCCAGATGAATTTGTTGGTGATAGTAATTTTGCTACCTTGATTGTTGATTTCTTAGGGTTATATCAAACTCCAAGCGTAAGAATTGACAATGCGCCGGCTTCAGGTTCTGCAGCATTTGAACAGGCGTTTTTTTCGGTGGCAGCTAATCATTATAAAAAAGTCTTAGTTTTAGCTGGTGAGAAAATGAGCGATCTCCCTACAAAAACCACAACTAGAATTCTCTCCAAACTTATTGACAAATATGAGCGGAGTACGGGAGCAACCATGCCAGCATTAGCAGCATTAGTAACCAGACGATATATGCATGAATATGGACTTAGTAGAGAAGAACTTGCTCTAGCTGCAGTAAAAAATCATTATAATGGCACATTAAACCCATACGCACAATTCCAAAAAGAAATCAAAATTGAAGATGTTTTAGAGAGCAAGATGATATCAGATCCCCTCCGTTTATTTGATTGCGCTTCAATCGCTGATGGTGCATGTGCTGTAATTTTGACATCAAATAAAACCGATGTAAAAGTTACAGGCATAGGGCATGCCACTGATTATCTTTCTTTGCAGTATAGAGATTCTTTGACATCATTTAACGCCACTAAACTCGCTGCTAAGCGTGCATATTTGATGGCCAACAGGGAACCAAAAGACATCGATGTTGCAGAAGTTCATGATGCTTTTACAATACTTGAAATTGTTAATCCTGAAGATTTAGGTTTTTTCAAACCTGGAAAGGGCGCTGCCGCTTTGGTTGATGGAAAAACAGGTTTGAATGGATATTTACCGATTAATACTTCAGGTGGTTTAAAGGCTAGAGGACATCCCGTTGGTGCCACGGGTCTTGCGCAAATATGCGAAATAGTTTGGCAATTAAGGGGTGAAGCTGATAAGAGGCAAATTTCGGCAAACATAGGCTTATGTCATAATATTGGTGGGTTTGTAAACAACAATATAGTTACTATATTGGAGAAATGTTGATGCAAGCGTCTACTTGTTCATGTGGAAAAACAGTCATCTTAAAAAGAAAATTGTGTCCACATTGCGGTAAATTAATGAATTCCATCGAGCTTGAAGATGATGCTGTTGTATTAACCTATACAACATTGTATACTGTTCCTGAAGGATTCAAAGCACCTATTTTTTTGGTACTAGCTGAACTTAAAAAAGGAGTAAAACTATTGTGCGGATGTAAAAATGAAAATGATTTAGAAATTGGCAGAAAAGGAAAAATCGTTATTGAAAATGAAAAATATTTTTTTGTTGGTAATCCTAAATAATAATTACTTTTTTTTAGTCCTTTCCACTAGCTCTATTAAAACACCTTTCATATCTTTTGGATGAATAAAAGCTATTCCTGTGCCATCTGCACCTATTTTTGCGGTCTTATTAATTAAATTTACACCTTTTGTGGTTAGACTTTTTAAGGACTCATCAATGTTTTCAACCCTAAAAGCAATATGATGTATTCCTTCCCCTCTTTTTTCAATGAATTTTCCAATAGGACCATCTGGGTGCGTTGATTTTACTAATTCAATTTTAACTTCACCTACTAAAAATGTTGATTGAATAATTCTTTGCTCTTCAACTGTTTCGGTTCCTTTGAATTCTAAACCAAGAATGTTTTTATATATACTCATTGCTTCTTCTAAATCCTTGACTGCAATACCAATGTGATCAATTTCTTTTATCATATCATCACCTAATTCATTAAAGCCTTTCTACAGATTGATATTCTCCGAATACATCCTTTAAAACGTTACAAATTTCTCCTAATGTAGAATAACACTTTACTGCCTCTAGTACTACTGGCATAAGATTATCGTCAGTTTTGGCAACCTTTTTAATCTCAGCTAAGGCTTTTTTCACTTTTTCTTGATCTCTATCTTTTTTCAATTGATGTAACCTTCTTTTTTGTTTTTCCTCAATCTCTGATTTTATTTTTAAAGTTTCAATGCTTTTTTTCTCACTATCACAGTACCTATTTACCCCAATTACAATATTCTCCCCATTATCCACAGCCTTCTGGTATCTATATGCACTATCAGCAATCTCGTTTTGTACAAAACCTCTTTCAATAGCTGTTAATATTCCACCCATGTCATCAATTTTTTTAATGTATTTCATAGCTTCATTCTCAATCTGGTTCGTCAATGTTTCAATAAAATAAGAGCCTGCTAATGGATCAATTGAGTTTGTTACACGACTTTCATGAGCAATGATCTGTTGGGTTCTTAGAGCAATTTTCACAGCTTTCTCTGTTGGTAATGCATATGCTTCATCCATAGAATTTGTATGAAGAGACTGAGTGCCACCTAACACAGCTGCAAGTGCTTGTATTGTCACTCTAACAATATTGTTTTCTGGTTGTTGTGCGGTAAGTGTACATCCAGCTGTCTGGGTGTGGAATCTTAATTTCATGGATTTAAAAGATTTAGAATGAAAACGATCTCTCATGATTCTGGCCCATAATCGACGTGCAGCTCGAAACTTAGCGATTTCTTCAAATAAATCATTATGTGCTCCAAAAAAGAATGCTAATCGAGGTGCAAATTTGTCAAGTTCTAATCCTCTATTTATTGCAGCTTCCACATAAGCTATTCCATCTGCAAGAGTAAATGCAACTTCTTGCACTGCAGTAGAACCAGCTTCACGAATATGATAACCACTTACGTTTATAGTGTTCCATTTGGGTAAATTGTTAGAACAGTATTCAAAAACGTCTGTTATCAAACGCATCGATTCTCTTGGAGGAAATATGTATGTTCCCCTCGCTATATATTCCTTTAAGATATCGTTTTGGATAGTACCTGCTAACTTCTTTTGGTCAACACCTTGTTTTTCAGCTACGGCGATGTATATTGCAAGCAAGATCATTGCAGTAGAATTGATAGTCATTGATGTACTAATCTTTTCAAGCGGAATATCATCAAAAAGTATTTCCATATCTTTGAGTGAGGATATTGCAACTCCACATTTACCCACCTCACCTCTAGACATGGGATGGTCAGAATCATAACCCATCTGTGTCGGCAAATCAAACGCTACACTCAATCCGGTTTGTCCTTGCTTTAGCAGGTATTTGTATCTTTTATTAGAATCCTCTGCATCTCCGAAACCAGCATATTGTCTCATCGTCCATAATCGGCCTCGATACATTGTTGGTTGAACACCCCTGGTATATGGCCATTCACCTGGGAAATTAATATCTGTAAGGTAGTTTATATCCACTATATCTTCAGGTGTATACAATCTTTTAACGTTTATGTCAGAGGCTGTGGTAAATTCCTTCTTTCTCTCTGGATGTTTTTCCAATACTTTTTTTAATGTATTTTCTTCCCATTCTTTCTTGGCTTTTTTAAGCTCATCTACCATGTGATCACCATTATATGATTACCTGGATATTGACGAATTTAGATTATCACAATTTATATTATTATGAAACTTAATTGAAAATATCCAAATCTGGAAATTTTAAGTGGTTCAGCTTATGAAACATTAAAGAAGTAGATAAAAATTGGCTTTTAATATCCTAGAGGTATTTTATAATTTTTTATTGATATTAAATGTAGGAGCATTCTGTTTATATAAATATTATATATATATCAAAACCATTGAATTTAAATTTTATTTACTGTAAAAGAAAGAAATATAACAAACATACTAATTAACGGATTGCAATATGAAATTAGAAAAAGGATACATTCACGTATATACTGGCCCTGGCAAAGGTAAGACAACATCTGCATTGGGATTAGGTTTAAGAGCTGCAGGTGCAGGATATAAAGTATATATGATTCAGTTTATGAAAGGTCGGAAATATAGCGAGATAGAATCATTAAAGCATTTACCTAACTTTACTATTGTTCAGTATGGCCGGGATGAATTTGTTTCAAAAGAAAAACCTGAACAAATCGATATTGATCTAGCAAAAGATGGTTTTGAACATGCCAAGAAAATAGTAAATGATGGAAAATATGATATGCTAATATTAGATGAAATAAATGTTGCGGTTGATTATAATTTAATCCCAGTTGAAAAGGTTTTAAAGTTCATTAGGGAAAAACCAGAAAAAATTGAACTTATATTAACAGGCAGATATGCTCATCCTGAAATAATTAAAATAGCTGATCTTGTAACAGAGATGCTTGAAATAAAACATCCCTATCAATATGGTGTAACTGCTCGTAAAGGCATTGATTACTAACTTAATGAGGTTGGATTTATTATGTTTGAAAAAAAAGAGTTAGAAAAAATTAAACGAGAGAGAGCAAGATGGGAAAAAACTTGTTATCTACGCCTTAAAAATAAATACCCTGAGCGAAAAGAAAAATTTGAAAATTTATCAGATGTTGAAATTAAGAATGTTTATGGACCAGATGACATATCAAATCTTGATTATCTTAAGGATTTTGGTTTCCCTGGTGTTTATCCTTTTCTACGTGGTATTCATGCAACTAAATATCGAGGTCGTTTGTGGACTTATCGTCAGTTTAGCGGTTTTGGTTCAGCTGAAGAAACTAATTTGCGATACAAGTATTTATTAGACCATGGAGAAACAGGTTTAAGTGTCGCATTTGATTACCCAACGTTATACGGATACGACACAGATCATCCTATGTCTAGGGGTGAATTTGGAAAGTGTGGCGTAGCTATTTCATCTCTAAAAGACATGGAGATTCTGTTTGATGGTATCCCTATAGATAAAGTTACAACAAGTATGACGATTAATGGTCCTGCTTCTATTGTTTGGGGTTTTTATATTGCAATGGCTGAGAATCGTGGGATTGATCGTCGTATTATTGGTGGTACGATTCAGAATGACATTTTAAAGGAATATATTGCACAAAAAAGCTTTATATTTCCACCTGAGCCTAGTATGCGTTTAATTGTAGATACTTTTGAATTTGGTTACAAAGAAATTCCTCGTTGGAATACTATCTCAATAAGCGGCTATCACATTCGAGAAGCAGGTTCTACAGCCATTCAAGAATTAGCATTTACCCTGGGTGATGGTTTAGAATATGTTCGTTGGGCTGTAAAACGTGGATTAAACATCGATAATTTTGCTCCTCGACTTAGTTTCTTTTTCAATAGCCATAATGACTTTTTTGAGGAGATTGCTAAATATCGTGCCGCCCGTCGTATTTGGGCTCGCAAGATGAAGGAACTCGGGGCTAAGAAATCTCGAAGTTTATTAATGCGTTTTCACACTCAAACAGCAGGTTGTACTCTTACTGCTCAGCAACCTGAAATAAATATTACGCGTGTTACACTTCAAGGACTTGCTGCAGTTCTTGGCGGTACACAATCTTTACATACTAATAGTATGGATGAGGCTTTGGCTTTACCTTCTGAGAAAGCTGCTAGAATTGCTTTAAGAACTCAGCAGATTATCGCTGAAGAAAGTGGTGTTACCGATACAGTAGATCCCTTGGGTGGTAGCTATTACATTGAGTGGCTTACTGATAAAATGGAAGAAGAAACCTACAAATATTTTGACAGAGTCGATAAACTAGGTGGAGTTATTCCTGCGATTGAAAAGGGTTTTTACCAACGTGAAATAGCAAAAGCTGCATATAAATATCAGAAAGAAATTGATGAAAAACGCCGAATTATCGTTGGTGTTAATAAATACAAGATGGATGAACCAATTGAAATTCCAATTTTGAAAATGGATGAAAAGGGTGAACAGCGTCAGATTAATCGTTTGAAAAAACTTAGAAAAGAAAGAAATAAACAGAAACTTAATCGGAATCTAAATCGTTTGAAAAAAGCAGCGGAAGGAGATGAAAATCTTATGCCTTTCATACTTGATTGTGTACACTCTTATGCTACTCTTGGTGAAACATGTCAAGTATTTAGAAATGTATTTGGTGAGTATGAAGAGCCTGTGATTTATTGAAGGAGGAATAAATTATGGAACATAAAATTAGAGTTTTGGTAGCAAAACCTGGGCTTGATGGTCATGATAGAGGTGCAAAAGTTGTTGCTCGCGCCCTACGAGATGCAGGTATGGAAGTAGTTTACACAGGATTACATCAAACAGCTGAAATGATTGTTGAAGCAGCCATCCAAGAAGATGTAGATGTTATCGGTCTAAGTCTTTTATCTGGCGCCCATATGACGTTGTTTATTGATGTTGCTGATCTTCTTAAGAAAAAAAATATTGACGATGTTATTGTAGTTGGCGGGGGAATTATACCTGAGGAAGATGTCCCAAAATTAAAAAAAGCTGGTATTGCTGGTGTTTTTGGTCCAGGTACCCCCTGTGACGATATAGTTGATTTTATTAAGAAAAATGTGAAAAGATGAAAGATATCTCTTCAAAGGTTATAGAGGGGGATCCTCGGGCTATTGCTAGATTAATAACTCTTGCAGAGAATAATGATCCATCTGCTGCTAATGCAATGAAGGAAATTCATCCATATACGGGTAGGGCTCATGTAATTGGTATAACAGGTGTTATGGGATCTGGCAAAAGTACACTATTTAGTGAACTAACTAGAGTGTTTCGAAAAAAGGGTAAAAAAGTAGGTATTATTGCGATCGATCCAACTAGTCCTTTCAGTGGTGGGGCGCTTTTAGGAGACCGTATTCGTATGATGGAACTAGCTATGGATGAAGGTGTTTTTATTCGTAGCCTCGGTACTCGAGGAATGCTTGGAGGACTTGCAAGTTCGGTTTATGATGTAGTTGAAATTTTTGATGCATCTGGAAAAGATATTATATTTGTTGAAACAGTAGGAGTCGGGCAGGCTGAAGTTGATGTAATTAAAATAGCTGATACTATACTTGTAATAATAGTCCCAGGTTTAGGGGATTCTATTCAGACTTTGAAAGCTGGGATAATGGAAATTGCAGATATTTATGTTGTAAATAAAGCTGATCGTGATGGTGTTGAACAGACTGTCGCAGAAATTCAAAGTCTTGTTGATATCACTTGTTCTGATAAAAATCGGAAAACTCCTATTCTACAAACAGTTGCTAATGATAAAAAAGGTATTGTTGAATTGGTTAATGAAATTGAAAATTATAAAAAACTTTTAGAAAAAACAAAGAAGCTTGATGCTCATCGACGTCAGCGTTACGAAGCAGAACTTATTGAAATAATTAGAAAAAGATTGATGAATTTTATTTTTGATGAGTCAAAATTTAAAGACAAAGTCGAATCGCTTATAAATCAAATAAGTCGAAAAGAAGTTGATCCTTATACTGCTGCTGAGGAAATTCTTGGAAAAATCTTGAAATAAAAAAATAGATTGAATATTTTTTATTTTCCTTTGAATATTGGTTTACGTTTTTCTAAAAAAGCCTTCATTCCTTCTTTTTGATCATAGGTAGAAAAACTTGATGAAAAATATGATATTTCTAGTGCATTTGCTTTGTTAAGATCGATATCTATTCCTTTGTTGACTAGTTCTTTAATAAATGATGTTTGAACCGATGATTTGCTTGCTATTTGATTTGCTAGTTTTTCAACTTCTTCCATGAGTTTTTCATCTTCAATTACTTTATTTACAAGCCCGATACGTTCTGCTTCATCTGCAGATAGATTTCTACCAGTTAACAATAATTCTATTGCTTTCATCCTACCAATAAGTCGAGGAAGTCTCTGTGTTCCTCCAAAACCTGGGTGAATCCCAAGGTTTATTTCTGGTTGACCTATTTTGGCATTCTTTCCAGCATAAACAATATCACATGCCATAAAAGTTTCACATCCTCCTCCCAGGGCATAACCATTTACTGCAGCAATAAAGATAAGCCTACTATTTTGAATCTTGTTAAGCATATTATGACCTAATTCTGAGAATTCTTTTGCTTCAATTGCGGTCATTTTTACCATTGTACTAATGTCAGCACCGGCTATGAATGCCTTATCTCCCTCTCCAGTTAAAATTGTTACTTTTATTTTTTGATCTTGTTCAAGATCGCCGATAGATTGTGTGATTTCTTTTATAGTTTCTATGTTTAATGCGTTTAGAACTTTTGGTCTATTGATCTTTATAACTCCAATTTTATCTTTTTTTTCAACCATAATATTTTTGTATTCCATAGTTTCACCTATTTTGAATAATCATAGAATCCTTTTCCTGTTTTTCTTCCAAGTTGACCTGCTTGTACCATTTTTTTCAATAATGGACAAGGTCTATATTTTGAATCATTGAATCCTTGATACAATACATTCATTATATCTAGACAAACATCAAGGCCTATAAGGTCTGCTAGTTCTAACGGTCCCATTGGATGGTTCATACCTAATTTCATAACACTGTCAATTGATTCGGCTGTACCTGTTCCATCCATCAAACAAAATACTGCTTCGTTAATCATTGGAATGAGCACCCGATTAGAGACAAATCCAGGACCATCATTTACTTCAACAGGTATTTTTCTCATTTTTTCGGCAAGTTCTTTAATTAGTTTTGTTGTATTTTCAGATGTTTTTAGACCTCTTATAACTTCTACGAGTTTCATAAGAGGTACGGGATTCATGAAATGCATGCCAATAAAAAGCTCTGGTCTGGTTGTAGATGATGCAAGGTCAGTTATTGGAATAGTTGATGTATTTGATGCAAGAATTGTTTCTTTTTTGCAAATCTTGTCAAGGTCTTTAAATAATTTCTTTTTGACTTCAATGTTTTCAAAGATAGCTTCGATGATAAGGTCAACGTTTTTTAAATCTTGAAGTTTTGTAGTTCCTTTTATCCTATTAATTATTGGTTTTTTTTCCTCTGCAGTCATCTTTCCTCTTTCAATACTTTTATCAAGAAAGCGTTCTATTTTATTCAAGCCATTTTCAACAAATTCGTCTTTTATATCACATAGTATTACTTTATAACCTGCTTTGGCTGCAACAAGAGTTATTCCATGTCCCATTTGACCTGCGCCAATAACACCTATTTTATTAATTTTCATTAAATACCTCCTTTCTTATCTTTCAACAATCATAGAAACAGCATTTCCTCCTCCTAGGCAAATTGTTGCAAGTCCACGGTGTTTATTTCTTTGTTTTAATGCGATTATAAGTGTAATTAATATTCTTGAGCCACTGCAACCAATCGGGTGACCAAGGGCTACAGCACCGCCATGAATATTGAAAATGTCCCTTGGAATATTCAATTCCCTCATAACAGCAATGGATGCAGAGGAAAAAGCCTCGTTATGTTCTACTAAATCAATATCTTTAATTGTTAATTTCATTTTTTTCAAGAGATTTTTTACACCAGGGATAGGAGCTTCCATAACATACGATGGTTCGACACCACTTGTGTTGTATCCTTTGATAGTAACAAGAGGTTTTATTCCTAATTCTTTGGCCTTATCGATGTCCATTACAACAACTGCTGAGGCACCGTCTGTTATTTGTGATGCGTTTCCTGCTGTAACTACACCATTTTCCCTAAAAAATGGTGGAAGCTTTGCTAGTTTTTCTATTGTGGTATCTTTTCGAATTCCTTCGTCTGTGTCAAAAATAATCGTTTCGCCTTTTTTTTGTTTATTTTCAACAGGCATTATTTCATCTTTGAAATTGCCATTTTCAGTGGCTTTTGCAGCTTTCTGATGGCTCCAAAATGCAAATTCATCACAATCTTTCCTTGTTATTTTGTATTTTTCAGCAATTACCTCTCCAGTGTTTCCCATGTGGTAATTGTTATATACATCCCATAGGCCGTCTCTTACCATGCTATCAATAAGTTTTCCGTCAAAAAGTCGGTATCCAAATCGTGCGTTATGAAGCAAGTAGGGGCAGTTTGTCATGCTCTCCATTCCACCTGCAACAACAATATCTGCGTCTTTACATTTGATAGCCTGTGTAGCTAAAACAATAGCTTTAAGACCAGATCCGCAGACTTTATCAACATGGAAAGCACCTACTTCATTTGGTATACCTGCTGCTATTGCAGCTTGACGTGCAACGTTTTGTCCTAATCCTGCAGATACCACATTTCCCATAATAACTTCGTCAATTTCTGTTAGTTTTAATCCAGCTCTTTTTACTGCTTCTTTTATAACCATTCCACCAAGTTGTGGAGCGGAATAATTTTTCAAACTTCCAGCAAATTTTCCTTGCGCAGTTCTAACCCCTGAAACTATGACAACTTCTTCCATATTATGCCTCCACCAATTAGAAGATGTGACCCTGGAATTATTATTTTAATATAAATTACTTTCCAATTCCCATGTATGTTATTGTTATGATAAAATTTTCCAGAATAGTCTTTTTATGTAGGAAGTACCTCATTTATTGTTATAAATATATTTTAAAAAATGATGATATTTGTATAGTGTATCTTGTTATATTAATTAAATTTCAAATGTTTGAACTGGTTAGTAAGTGTTTTTCTATTTTGTTAGTTTAAAAAACATTAATAATCTTATAGAAATATATAAATAGTTAACACACGTTAATTGTCTATGGGATAAAATGAAAATAAATAGAATAATAGTTAGGTCTATAGGTAGTGGCATTCTAATTTTATTGATCGTTTCTTTATTAACCTCAATGGTAGTTGGAACGTTTAATGAACGAAGAAATCAATTAAATAAATCTCAGGCTGATCAAACGGTATTTTATGCTGAAATAGAATTTACCCTCTTTGAAGGTGAGGGATGTGGATGTTTTCCTTTAGCAGATGTATTAATATTTGCTGCAGGGCAAGATACAGATCATAACGATTCTGGTTATACCGACGAAGAGGGGTATGTTGTTCTTGAATTAGAGATTGATTCAACATATAGAGTTATGATAATGGATGATGACTACAATGATGTTCTATTTGATTTCCTGGTTGTAGATGATCAATTTTTTATCTTTCATTTAGAAGAAGCTGTAGTGTCAATTTCACAAGAATTAACTATTCCGATTAATATTGTTGGGGAGATTGAACCATATACAAGATCATTAGAATAAATATTTTAAAAGTAATATATGGAATTTGAAAAAGAATTAATGGAAAAAGTATACCGTCTTGCTTTCAAGTATGAAGCTGAATTAGGTAGTTATCCTCAATGCGTTTTAGCCGCAATTAACTCAAACCGTTTATTATCTTATTAACATTTTTGAAGAGTTTAAAAATAAAAAATCACATGATTATTTAATCAATCTTAACTCAATTTGCCGGTGTATATTAAAATCAATAATATTAAGGCTACAAGGTCACCAAAGACAAAAATTCCAAAGACAAATAACGGAATATTTTGAAAATACACAGGAATTGAAGATAATAAAAATAAAAGAATTAACAAAAATGCATAATATCTACTTGCACTCCATTTTTTCATACAATTTTAAATCAATGATCTATCATATTAACATTTTTAGAGGTTTGTATTCTTCTGGGTAAAAACAATTTTTCCTGTTGAACACCGACTTTAGCGACAAAACAGACTTTAGAGACAAAGCCCCTCAGCTTAATCTCGTCCATAAATAGTATAATAGAATAATCCCTCCACAAACAAGTTGTGATATTATCATTACTGTCTTTGAAGGGTCAAATATCAATCCAAATAGTCCCAGACCTATCCAGATCAATCCAATAATTAATAAATTAATTCTTTTTTGTTTACGTTTCACATTATTATTATCTTCTTTATTCATTTTTTCCTCCTCCAAATCTACAATTTTCATAACATCTTTTTCTTTAAAGAAACCATGGGGAGAATAAAGAATATTGAAAATTACTAAAACTTTGTTACCGTTAATGTCTTGGTATCTATTACTCCATCTATCGATCTAATCTTGTTTACAACGATGTTTCCAAGTTTTTCAAAGTCTTCCACTTCGATTTTTGCTAGTAGATCATATTCTCCAAACAACGGATGGAGTTCGATAATCTCTGGTACTTTGGAGAGTTTGGTGTGTACATCGTGTTCGTGTGTAGGTACAATGGCTATTAGAACAAAACCTATCGCCATATATTCCTCCTCATATACATTAAAACTATCAATCGGTTACAAAATGAAGCCCTATGTTCATGCCCTTTAGTTTCTCCTGTACTTTATCTATAAGATCAATAACTTTTTCTGCTGTCACCTTTGTTTCTTTCCATTCATATAAAAAATCATGCATTCCAAGAGTTGGTTTGAATCCAAGTTCCTCGAATCTTTTTACTACCTCTGACATTAACCCACCTTCACTACTAACTATTATACTTACATTTGTCCTCATACAAATATTCCTCCATTTATTCTTTATTTATGTAATTATATAACAATATTACGCAGATTATTTGAAAATAAACCTTCTTGTTTTCTAATCTTTCGTAGCTTTGCTCTTACCAAAACTCCTGATAATATCATTAGAAGAAAGTGTACCAACAAGCTTGTTTTTCTCACCAGTAATTAGAAGATGATGCAGACCACTCTTGTCCATTATTCTAATAGCATCCTTAATGGTAATATTTTCATCTGTCTGAACACAGGGAGCAGGGCCATTAATTTGACAACTTGTCATAAACTTCTTTGTTGGGGGTCCTCTCATAATATCTATAACTTTTATGTCTTTTATTTCTTTGGGAATTTCTGCCTTTTTAGCATTTTCTGTAAAAACCTCTTTAACCAGTGCTGAATAAATATCAGTTGTAGTAATCAAACCTACAATATTGTCTTTGGATTTTACAATAGCTATATCTGTTCCTACCCTTGACATTTTAAAGATGACATCTGCCAACCGCTCCTCTACTGTAGTATATGCTATATCTGTTCTCATATGATTTTTAATTTTATCCTTGAATTTCATTATTTTTTGCCCTCTTAATTTTTATAATAAGTTTGACACATATATAAATTTAACGATTGTTAATTGCAACATTTGTAACAAAACCGGATTTATCCCTTCAATCTAGTTTAAAAGAAGAAATACGAGAATTTGTCGGAATATTATTGTACTATAATGTATCGTAGTATTGGAAACGCATTAGGAAACCGTTCAAACAACCAACTCAACAAAGGAAAGTTGAAAATAGGTGGTTTGTTTTTTGGCATAGTTACTTCTAATGTTCCCTCTGGACCCCAGCCAAAAAAATCTCTGGCTGCTACTTTAATGGTATAAGTTCCTTCATCCCATGCGTGTTTCATCGTAATTTCATAACTACCATCATAAGGACCAAGCAATTCACTACTAGTGTTATCACCCCAATAGATTATTACATATAACTCGTCACCATCAGGATCTAATCCAGTTATCGTATATTCATATTCTTTTCCTGTTTTCCCCCTTGTTTGACCTTTTATATTTGGTGTAGTTGGAGGTTGATTATCTCTTCCATACGTCATGAAACACGCGTCTGCATCAAGATAAATTTCCCATGTTTCACCACCATCAAACGATGCATATGGCGTTCCATTTAGATAAACATCTGAACAATTAGCACCCCAGATATAAGTATTATCTTTAACTTTAGACGTATAAGATACTACATAATAGGTTTCACCAATACTTATTAGTATGTCATCGAAATCAAATTCTATCCATGAAATATTTGGAAAAACCATAAACTCATCTGGATTTACACTTGCCAGTGTCAAATTCTCTCCAGTTAAATTATCTCTGATAGCCAATACATATGGAATATACGCAGTAACATTTTTACCTACATAAAGTTCTACTCTTGTAAGAATTTCTTTAGTTGGTGTAAACGATTGAGCTATAGACACATTCCATGTCGTATTATAAGGGAAATAACCAATAGGTGCAGTACAATATTCATCATAGTTTGTTTGATATTGATCTAATTCATCACCTATTTTAGAAATGAAAAATATAGCATCATCAACATAATTTTCCTCATCGCCAGAGAGGAATCCTTCAGCAACATACTTGCCTGTGGAAACCTGCTGTCCCTGCTGATTTGTCTGATCCCAAGGTAACCACTCTATATATTCTCCTGGTTCAAGTTCATACCAACAATTCGTTGCTTCTTGGTAAACAATTTCCTCCTGCGCGTTATATATAGTAATGATTGGACCACCGCCACTAAGTGTTTCGTCACCAACATTTGTTAAAAATATCGTCACAAGTTGACCCATATTATATACCAGTTTGTCGGTCGTAACCTCCAATATAGGTCCCATTGAGCATGGATTCTTAACACATATCTCAGACTTCTTGTTCTCAGTCATAGAAGAAACTAAAGGACCTGCGGTTGACATTACAAGTGTTATTACAAATACTCCTACTACAATACAATTTACTTTATTCATTATTTTAACCCCCTTTTTTACATAGAATAACTATAATATAAATTTTTCTATAAGATTATATTTTTTTGCAACATTTGTTACAAAAATATTTTATTAATTTAAGATAAAAAAGGGGGGTTTATAAAAAAACAGTATTGTTAAGGCATTATGGAATTAGGGAGAGGCCTGAATTTTAGGAGGAAGACAAAACTATGAAAAAGAAAATAACTTTTAATTTAGTTTTGTAAATCAGACTCCTCACCAAATATTCCAACGTCTAATGGTTATTTATATTTTACTATTATAGATATATTTTTTGTAACATTTGTAGCTAATAAAATCTCCAAATAAAAAAGGTAATGAATTTAGTATTATAGATATTGAGGCAAAGATTACACCAAATTTATTATTTTGAAGGAAGAGTAAAAGGAAAAAGGGTGCATTATACTTAGAGATAAGCATGGGAAAATTAAAATTATATACAGATACTGATGATTACTTAGCCTTCATCCTCATGAACATGTACAAGGCAAATATAACTATCAGATATGCAAGCACTCTAATTACGATCAAAACATTTGTCAAAGAACTTGCCATGTCAAAAAGCGTAACAAGATGGGAAATGCCAAACAGACCAAAGGCTATACCAATATAAAGAGGCATGGTGTCTTTCTTTTTCCAATACCCCCAATAGCCTAAGACAAAAATTACTATACATAACACTAGATTTACAGTGTATACAGGGTCCCAAGTAAATGCCATATATCATCACCTTTTTTTTGTCCGCAATCCTTTCGATATATATAAATTTTAGGAAAAAATGTAACACTTTTTACAAAAATAGATAATGTATGAAGGGGTCAT
>Ga0209427_10000341_pt1 | contig 48656 bp, 49 predicted proteins | sample DeeMarSWOR136_30_FD_187465 | JGI IMG/M metagenome (GOLD analysis project Ga0209427, IMG submission 187465) | Marine sediment microbial communities from White Oak River estuary, North Carolina - WOR-1-36_30 (SPAdes) (version 2) | ecosystem: Environmental > Aquatic > Marine > Intertidal zone >...
AAAGCTTTAATTATTTGTACTGCAACTTCATTTGGAGACAGATTAGTATTATTAATTTTAATATAATTTTTACTATAAAAAAAGGGATATTCTTCATTAGAATTCATAATATATTGTTTTTCTAAATTCAGAAGTCTACGCTCAGAAGCTACTACATCTCTTTTTGAATCTTTCGCGTCAATCCGAGATTTAGATTTATTTCTTTTCAATCTCTCAGAAAGATCAGCTTCTAATTCTACATAATATACTGTTCTGCCATTTTGATTAAAAAGATTAGTGACTTTATCCAAATAAGTCTTTTCTTCTTCTAAATTAAAAGAGGCGACATATGTATAAATTAATCCCTTCAAATCGGAAGAGGCAACTTCTTCTAGTATGCGTCTACGAAACAGTCCGTTTAATATATTAAATTTCTTACTCCCATAATCAAAAAATTTTAGAGTCAATTCGATGGTGTCGTGATTTACTAATAATTTATAACCTTTCAACTTTGCAAGTTCAAGACCTACTGCCATTTTCCCAACCGCGGGAGGTCCAATAAGAAATATTAAAACCATTCCTATTCACATAGATTAAATTTAGCTAATATTCAATATTCATTTCTTTAACATAATCAAAAGCAGAATAAGCAGCAATTACACCTTCAGATACACCTGTAATCGCTTGTTTAAATGGAGCATCAGCAACATCTCCAGCGGCAAAAATTCCCGGAATATTTGTTTCAGATTTACGGCTGATTATGATTTCACCCTTTTCATTAGTTTTTACTCCAACCCTTTTTGCCAAATCTGAGTTTGGAATAGAGCCAATTTCTATAAAAACACCATCTACTTTAAATTCCTTGCCATTATCAAAAATAACTGATGATACTGTTGTATCTCCTTTGATTTCAACTATATTGGTTTCATAGATAATTTCAATTCTATCGTTCTCATAGACTCTTTTCTTGTTTATTGGTTCAGCTCGTATTTCTTTACCACGGTAGATAATATATACTTTTTTTACATTTTGAGCTAAAAATAAAGCTTCCTTGGCTGCGGAATCACTCCCTCCTATAACACAAACAACCTTATCTACATAAAATGGACCATCACATGTTGCGCAATAAGAAACACCCTTTCCAGCATAATTTTTCTCCCCAGGAACTCCAAGCTTTTTCCTTTCTGATCCTGTTGCTATACAAATTGAATAAGCCTCAAATTTTTGGAAAAAAGAATGAAGTTCAAAATGATCATGAATTTTTTCTATAGTTCGTATCTCATCTGAAATATAAGGGATATTGAGTGAATTCATATGCTCTTTGAACATCTCCATAAGACCTTGACCACTAATGGAGGTAACACCAGGATAATTTTCAACTACGTGTGTTGTAGCAATTAATCCACCAAACGTTTTTCCAATAATCAGTACATCCATTGCAAATCTAGCTGCATAAATAGCGCAACCTATAGCTGTAGGGCCTCCACCAAGAACAATGAGATCATAGGTTTTTTCTAAATCTATGTTTTCCATATCAATATTGAACACGAATATTACCCCCAATCAATGCTTTCATTATTTCAGGAGCACCAACCATTCCAACTAACGTTTTTTGGTCATTTATAATGGTATAAGGAACCCCTGCTGCATCATAATATTGACCAATGTCAGGATTTGCTATTATATCAATTATGACGGATCTAATCTTTCCATTAGACGCAATTGCAAAATCATTTACAATTTGTGCCACTTGGGGACAATATGGACAAGTTTCTGTTATCATCACCTTTATTGTTGATGGTTGAATTCGATCTAAGTTTTGTTTTATCGTCGTTTCATAATAATTGGGTGCTCCTGCAAATGTGAACAGAGCCTGAACAAAAGGTTGTATTTCACCTCCCTGTGGAGCTGCCAGGTAGCGAATTATTTCTCTTCCTTGGTTATCAATAAATAAAATTGTAGGAACTCGTGAAATATCGTATCTTTGTGCAAATTCAGGATTTTCATCAATACACATTTCCTTAATTGTTAACATCCCATTTGAATTTTCTTTATAGATTCTTAATAAAGCCATGAACTGTCCGCAATCCATGCATTCTCTTATTTGGCTACCACTTGGTTGCTTTTTTTTGCATGTGAATACTCTAATTTTTACTGGTTTTTTTAACTTAGCCATTTCTCTTTTTATTATTTCTCTATACCTATTATCTTGAGACATTTTTTTTATCTCACCTCACATTTTTTAGGCATACATCCCTCCAAAATCTCGATTTTTCGCACCAACCAGCTTATCTAGCAAATCTTGAGGTGTAAACATTCCATGAATAACATCTTTTTCGTTTATGACTGTCATAGGGACACCTTGAACTTGATATTTCATACCCAGATCTGGATTCAAATTAACATCGATTACTTCTGCTGATATTTTCCCTTTGGTGACAATTGAAAATAGGGTCAGGACTGGCACAGTCTGAGGACAATATGGACAGGTTGGAGTTATAAAAATCTTCATGTTTGCCTTTTTTATTTTTTTAAGATGAGTAATAATTTGATCTGCATAATAAGGTCTTACTCCCGAGAAATATTGGATACTATTTAGAAAGGGCACAAATTCAGATCCTTGGGGAAACGCAAGATATCGAATTATTTCCTTATCTTCTTCATCCACAAACAATATCGTGGGAATCTTTTTCACATTATATTTTTCAGCTTCTTCTGGATTTTCTTCAGTTGATATTTCCTCTATTTTTAATTTCCCATTGGAGTGTTCTTCAAGTATTTTCAACAAATCATATGCTCCTTCACAAGACATACACTTTCTAAGCTTAGTTCCATCTTCTTGAATTTTAAAATCACTAAACAATTTCAAAGTGACCATATTTTTTAATTTTGCCATCTCTCTTTTGATATTATTCAAGTTGTTTTCTGAAAACATTAAACAATCACCATCTTTATTAATCATATAGAATAAGATTAATAATTTTTTTATTAATAATTCAAAAGACAAATTTTGGTAGTTAGTTTATTGACTTATCTAATAATTTAATGAAATTTATTTTTTAAAACCTTCAACCTTAAGATGCTAGTTTTATTGATAAAATATAAAAAAATAGAGAATTTATGATGACAGAAAAAAAATTAGGTCATGCTCAACATTTAAAAGCAGTAAACCACCCGATTAGGAGGGAAATGTTAAGGATGATTTTCGAGACTGAAAGTATTCAAGAAAAAGAGCTGCTTGATAAACTAATTAGAGATAACGTTATAGAAGATACGAATCTCTTCAATTACCACATGGATTTTCTGCTTCAAGCTTTATGTGTTGAAAAAGTAGAACAAGAAGGAATAACTCATTATAAAATCCTTCCTGGAGGAAAAGTTATCGAGAATTTCTAAATGGTTTAAAAATTCTTATATTTTTAATTCTAAGCTGTTTTTTGATCTTGATATTATTAATATCAACATTAAAATTAAAAATGAAAATTTATCCCTTTTAGGGTATTAAAAAGTAATTTTCATCTTTATTATTTTTTTTTTGTAAATAGTGATAAAGCTAAATCTTCAAATTTCGATTAAGATATATTTTTAAACCATTGGTCTATCATATTTTTGAATAAGAATTATCAGATAAGTCTTAGATATTATAAGGCATCAGTCTTATAGCAAAAATTTAGAATATCAGGTATTAGTGGATAGTAAAGTGTCATTAGAAAGCAGATTGAATTTTGAAAAGGTTATATCATCAATATCTTCTAGATTTGTCGGCAATATTAATCTTGATAATGCTATTAATTTATCTTTTCAGGAATTAGGCCAGTTATCGCAAGCTAATCGTGTTTCCCTTTTTCTATTTAATGATGATAAAGATATCATCGAAAATACTCATGAATTGTGCGCTGATGGAATTACTTCTCAAATAAAAAATTTACAGAAAGTTGATGCTAATAATATTGGGTTGAAAACCGTATAAAAAACGATTATGAACAAGGTAGTAATTTTGTTATATTGATTCCAGAACTGAAATGAAGCGAATATTCCTATAATAGAAGTTCAAATAAATCCCTTGCTTTCGGTTTAATTTTACATAATTTACTGAATCTACGTAGAATCCACCAACATGAAGGGCAATAAGTTGTGGCATAATCAATATCTTCTCTATTAAAATCTGACATTCTTTTACGAGCAATACTTTCAATCACATCGGTTCGTCCCATCCAACCAGTTCCTCCTCCGCAACACCAATGAGGAACATCAATAACGTCATATCCACTCTTTTGGAGCGCATTATCAACTAACTTATCCACACCCTCTTTCCCTCTATTCATTAATTGACATAAATGCTGAACCCCAACCTTTCCTGCTTTTTTTAATTTAGAAGGTTTAATATATTCCGAGATATAATTAAATTCAACATCGTTTGTCAAATTAGGTTTCAAATAAGTAATAAAAAGATAATAGCATGCTGGGCACAAACAAATTACTTTACTGAACTTTTTGAAAATCTCTGCGTTTTCACTAATGCAAATTTCAAATTCTGATTTCAAACCACTTGCTAGTAGATGCCATCCACAACATATTTCAGTTTCTAAAATTCTGAAATCGACATTTTGATTCAATAGAAATTGGAGTGCATGTTCTGTATATTTTGGAATCCTTATTGTAGAAAGGCAGCCCATAAAGAAAAGAGTATCTGATTCACTGGGAATTCCTTTTGGAAATTTTATTCGCATCTTATTTGTCGGATATGGTGTTCTGAATTTATAAAAATATTCGAGCATTTCATTCATTTCATCAAAAGTATTACCATCTTCAATAAACTTTTGTTTTATGAGGAATCTTTCTGCCTCAGTTTCACATTCTCCGCAATGGACACAATTGAATAGTTTGTCAAAATCATCCTGTGAAAATATAGTTTTATCTCCTTTTCGTATTAGTTTTCTAATCTCATTATCACTAAGAAAATTATCAGGATCAACTTCTTCTGTAGGATAATTTTTTCTTCCTTTTATTCGCTCTTTCATGATATATGCTAAATTAATGAAATTGAAATTGTTTATGATATATTAATAGTTACCGATTTATTAGGAAAATAAGAATAAAAAAGTTTTATTAAATTTTCTAATCTTTTTTTAGTTTAACATCTGTTCTTTGGACACCAACCTCTCGATTCGTTGGCATTGGTGTTCCACAGTGATCTTTTTTAACTTCATTTTCTTTAAAGGCTTTATCAAGTTCCCTCTCTAATTCCTCATCAGTCATTTCATTATCTGCCATATTTTACAAAGATAAAGTGTAATATTTAAAAATTTAGATTATGAAATATTGATATTCTGATTCCATATTTTAATAAAAAAAGATTAGAAAATCTGAAAAAAATCACTTGATTTTGTTAATATATGCCAACATTGCATTTTCCTTATCAATTGGTCTTCTTTCTGGAACTGCGATAAAATCGATATTCTTTTCATAGAAATCAGAGCTCAAATATAGATTACAATAGCACGCTCCATATTCTTGTATATCAGGAGAGGCATAATCACATGGACATATAAGATCTCGGTCTAAATCTCTCTTACCACTTGCAAGTCGACATGGGCATGATTGATACCCATATGATTTCTTATTATCAACTAATCCATCTATTAAATCATTAAATGTTTGTTGATCTTTATTTAAAATCCAAGAATTTTTTTCTGATACTTGTTTTACATATTTCTGCATTCCTTCCTTTGTTTCCATATCCAACATAATCACCTTAATTCTCTAATAACTCCACATATTTATTTGGATTATATCCTACTACATAACCTTTTTCACAAACAAAAAAAGGATAGGATATTCTGTCCTGATATGATGTTTTTAAATAATTAATAATTTTTGATTTATCTTGTGGTTCGATTTTATCAACATCAATATATCTATATGTCATATTCCGGTCATTCAAGAAAGTTTTACATTTTTTACACCACATACAAGTCGATAAAGTGAAAATGAGGATATTATCATTTAGACCTTTGGTTCCATCGACTTTTTTCGCAAGTTTCTCAATTAATTCTTCTACCGACATTTTAATGAACCTTACTCTTCAAAAGATTTTAAACTAATAATAACTCATTGTTAATAAATTAGAAGTTTTTTTGTATATTTTATTGAAATGCATTTTATAAAATTTTTTTCTTATTAGAACTCAAAGATGAAAATTTTATAAATCTATTAATCATCTTTTAATTATGACTGAAGCTAATATTCCCATAATTATCACAAAAGAAGATTGTCACAGATGTCATGAACTCAAAGCATGGTTGAAAGAGAATGATGTAAAATATATTGAAAGAGACATTGAAGACGAAGAGTTTGTGCAAGAACTATTAAATGATAAGAATTTTTTAGGGACTTTCTGTGATGCAGATGGGTGTATAGTAAATACTCCAGCTGTTTTGCATAAAGGAAAATACTGGTTTAAGGAATTATGGGGCATAAATGGTCTTAGGATTAAGCCAGCGAAGAAATTATTTGGTGTCAAGTAATTTTTTTTAATTTTATTTTCTATTTTTTTAGTTCAGCCATTCTTTTTATAACCTTTCTAATTGTTCTTAATCCTTCTTCATCTTTCTCGACACCTTCCTTACCCAAATCTCTAGACCATAGACTTGCCCCTAAATTTGCTCCAAAAGCACCTCCTGAAACAGATTGTATATGATTCTGCTGAAAAAAATCTAAAATGCTCCGAATAGCTACTTCCTGACCTCCAGATCTATCTCCACCTACTGCTAACGCAGCACCAATCTTATCTTTAAATATATTAGGGTTCTTTGCTACTAAGGCACGATTTCGATCCATGACTGTTTTTAGTTGACCTGATAAGTTCCCTTGAAATACGGGGGTTCCAAAAAGAAAAAATCTTGCTTGTTCCAATTTAGGATAAAGGTCTTCCATATCATCTTTATTTATACATCCTTTTTTCTCCCTTATACAATAATCACAATGGAGACAGAATTTAATTTCTTTATTTCTCACAGTCCAGTATTGTGTATCAAATCCAAATTTTTCATTAGCATAATTTAAGGCGTACTGAATGGCGTATTCTGTCCCTTGTCTTCTTGGGCTTCCGCATATCCCTAAAAGTAGATTCTTATTTTCAACCATTATAATATAACTTACTCGATTTTATTAATAATTAATCATTAATGTATAAAAAAAAGTTTTAAAATCTAAATCATTAATATTTGAAGATGGATTCAAGCAAACCTAGTTTAGCGAGAATAAAGATTAAGTTTCCAGAAGAGATATGGATTTCTGAAATCTTTAGGAACTTCCCTGATGTTAAAATGGAAATCTCACATTTCCTCCCTTACGATCTTGAGAAATCTATTGGAAATTCTGCGATTGAAATTATGCATTATAACATAAATTCAATTATTGAAGCTATTAGAATACACCCCTCTGTTATAGATTTCGGCATTTTAGAACAGGAGGAAAGTAGAGTGAAATTTAATGTAAAGACGAAAGATCCTTATTTATTATATGCAATAATAAAGTGTGGTGTTCTAGTTGACTTCCCTGTGAGAGTTGAGGATGGATTTGCATTTTGGAGATTGGTGTCAAGTAGAGAACAGATTGATCAACTATTAACTCTCTTTGAACAAAAAAATATTGATTTTGAACTATTGAGAATTGGAAAATCACCTTATAGTTTGGAAGATGATAAAAACAAATTAACATTGGATGAATTAAATATACTTGATAAAGCAATATCCTTAGGTTTTTTCGAAATTCCCCGTAAAATTTCATTAGAAGAATTAGCTAATGAAATGGGGAAATCTAAATCAGCATTATCAGTAATGCTTAGAAAAATCATTAAGAAAAAAGTATTACTTGAAAAATAATAAAATAAGAAGTATAAAAAAAAATTACACCCATTCTTCTTTTAAAATATTTCCTTGTATTCCTACAACTATGTATTTTATTGGTACTTTGCGACTTGCTCGTTTCGTACCTTCTTGAGCTAAAGCTAATAGTCCTGAACAACAAGGAACCTCCATAGTAGCTACGGTAAGAGTGTTTATTTTAGCATCATCAATCAAAGATTTAATCTTTTCAATGTAGAGTTCTTTTCCTTGATCAAGTTTTGGACACGCGATCGCAATCGATTTTTGCTTTAAGAAATCTCTATGAAAATCACCATAGGAAAAACCGACGCAATCAGCTGAAAGTAATACATCTGCACCTTGGTAATATGGAGCTCTTGGATTGATTAAATGCATTTGGACCGGCCATTGGCGTAAAGCGGAAGGAATCTTTCCTGTCACTTCTATTTGGGTTTCAAGTTCATTAAAGGTCATAGTTTGGGCTGAAGGACAACCACATTGTTGGGCATGTTCAGCTACAATTTGTCTCACTTGTTCCGTTTCCATAGATTCTGTATGACTCAAAGATTCTAACCTTCTTTCAACTGCTTCTTCATCAAATTCCAATGCTTCTCTTTCAATGATTTCAAGAGCCCCTTCAGGGCATTCTCCTATACAAGCACCTAAACCATCGCAAAAAACATCATTAACAACCTTAGCCTTTCCGTCTATTACTTCTAACGCAGCCTCTGCACACGCAACGACACAATTGCCACATCCAGTGCATAAATCTTCATCTATTTTAATAATTTTTCTTGTAACTTTTTTTAATTGTTCTACTTCAGTCATAGATAAATCAAATTTAATTGAGTTTATAATTTTGATTTCGAACATGTTCTTTAATCTTTGACTCCCTCAAAAATTTAGAAATCATAATAAAAACCTTAAAATAAGATGATTTTACTAATTACTCTATGAAAATTGTGATAATAGGAAACAATGTTGCCGGTACTTTTACTGCTCAAAATATAAGACTTCTGAATGAAGCGGCTGAAATCGAAATATTTACACAAGAGAAATACCCCTACTATACTAGAGTTAGATTACCTGAACTAATCTCAGAAAAAGTTATTATCGATGATTTGATTGTATTTAATGAAGAATGGTATAAAAATAAGCAAATTAAATTAAATCTTAATAAAACAGTAAGAAGAATTAATCCTAAAACTAAAACCTTAGAACTTGAAGGCACCGATAGTCTAATTTCGTATGATAAACTCGTTCTAGCTTTAGGAAGTACTCCAAATATTCCTCCTATTAAAAATGCTGTGAAATTTAGGGATGAACATAAAGGATTATTCACATTACGAAGTATTGATGATTGTTTAGAGATAAAAGATTTTATTAGAAAGGAAAAGGCCAAGAACGCTATCGTGATAGGGGGTGGACTACTTGGGTTAGAATTAGCAAATCAGATTAATAATAGCGGTTTGGATACAACAGTCGTCGAATTTTTCCCACGATTATTACCGAGGCAGTTAGATATGGAATGTGGTGCTATGCTAAGAGAAGAAATCGAAAATAAAGGGATTAAAGTTGTGTTAGATGCTGCCACAGAAGAAATACTTGGAAATGGATCAGTAACAGGTATTACATTAAAAGGAGGAGAGGTAATAGATGCTGATATCATATTAATTCAAGCAGGAATAAGACCTACAATTAATTTAGCCAAAGATGCAAATTTAGATACTAATAAGGGTATAGTTGTGAATGCATATTTAGAAACTAGTGAAAAAGACATATTTGCTGTAGGGGATTGCATTGAATATAATAATCAGATATGGGGTATTATACCAGCATGTATGGAACAATCAAAGATCGTAGCAGCATCTGTCTTGGGATTGAAGAAAGTGGAATATTTAGGAACGATACCTAAGAATACACTCAAAATTATGGGATTAGATTTAACCTCCATAGGAATGATTGATCCTTCAAAAGATACTCTGGAGCAGGCACCCGGAGGATGGGATATATTAAAAAAAGCTGATAAAAAAAATTGCTGTTATCAAAAACTGGTCTTAAAAGATAATAAACTCAAAGGAGCTATATTATTTGGAGATACCAAAGCGATATCCTATGTTAACAATAAAATGGAACAAGATGTAGATAAAAATGAACTTAGAAAACTGTTAGAGCTGTATATTTACAAATGCCAGAACTGTGGAAAAGAATATGATGAAGCTATGATGGAAATTCTTTTTAAAGATCTTCCAGAAAATTTTAAATGCCCTAATTGTAATGGTCCTAAAAAGGATTTTAAACAAAAAGAATGAATAAATATAAAACTATGGTGAATATTAAATGAAAATATATAGATGTAAAAGATGTAATTATATATATGTTGATGAAGAACAGGAGATTCCATTTGAAGAGGTTGGAAATGAATGGAAATGCCCTAAATGTCGATCTTCAAAAAATTTCTTTGTTGAGAAAGCAAATCCTAAATAAGAATAACCTTGACTTTTTTATACAAAAAACCATTACCTATAAAAATAGCAATATCTAAATCCTATTAGATATCAATTAATTTTATTTCAAAAAAACGTGATTTAATTTGGGAGAAGAAATAGAAATTGAACATTCGAAACTGAATATGGCATCATACGGATTTGGTAAATTCTTAACTGAATTTATGGAGATGGCTTTTACTGTATGGTTGTATTCTTTTTATGTGAGAACTATTGGCGTTGATTCCCTAATCATTGGATTGGCAGTGGTAATCTACGCAATTTGGAATGCAGTAAACGACCCTATTGTAGGATATTTAACGAACAGACCTTTTAAATTTACAAAAAAGTGGGGACGAAGATTTCCATGGATAATGTTTGGTGGTGTTGCTTACTTATTAAGTTATATTCTTATTTTTACACCTCCAGATGTAGACCCTCAATCAGGAAAATGGATTTTATTTCTTTGGTTCATCGCTTCTACATGCATTTTTGATACGTTTAATTCCATATTTTTTGTTAATTTCGCCTCCCTTTTCCCTGATAAATTTCGCTCAGTAAAGGAGCGTAGAAAAGCAACTGGAATACAAACACCTATTGGAATAATCGGAGTAGCTTTAGGCGCTTTATTACCCCCCATGATAATTAATAGGGATAAAGCTGTTACATTTGTATTTAACGCAGGAGTAATAATAATTATTGGATTTATTGCATTATTTTTAGCTATCCCAGGGAGTCGGGAAGATCAAATTACTATAGATCGTTATCTCGATAAACATGATATCAGAGATAGGGCACCATTCTTTAAAACATTAAAAAGATCTCTTAAGCAAAATTCCTTCTTGATTTTCATAATTACATACACTCTATATAGATCTCTCGTAATATCTTTTCAAGCTTCTATCCCATTTTTTGTTGAGTTTATCCTAGAGGAAGAGGAAGGTATTCAAACCTTGTTATCTGCTGCTTTTCTTATTGGAGCGCTTATATCATCACCACTATGGGCTTTTGTCGCTCATAAAACAAATAATAATAAGAAGGTCATGTTAATTAATAGCTTTCTGTTAACTATATTCACAATTCCATTCATATTCCTTAATACCGTTCCTATCGCGTTTGTTGTACTCATTTTGTGGGGTTTTGGTCTCGGAGGTTTTTGGACAATGCTAGCACCGACCTTCGGTGATGTTGTTAATGAGTCAGTAGTTAAAAATCAAGAACGTCAGGAAGGTATTTTTAATGGATTTTTACAGTTCTTTGGACGATTTGCGATATTAGTACAAGCTCTTAGTTTTGCATCAGTACATACGATTACTGGGTTCAAGGAGGGAAAGCCTTTGGCCGATCAAGTATCTTCAGCCATATGGGGTGTCCATATTCATTTTGCCTTAATTCCAGCACTATTTATGCTTCTGGCAACGTTAATTTTCTGGAAATTTTATGATTTGACACCAGATAAAGTCAAGCTAAATGAAGATAGAATTATTGAACTTAATTTCTAACAAATTATTCAATACCTTCTTTTTTTTGAGTTATTAATGAATTAAACTAAATCTGTTTTTAGTACAATTTATAAAATATTAAATTAATATTTTTAATATACATTCAATTTCAATCCATAAAATCAAATACCTTGAGTAAATTATAAAAGGATGTGTTAAATTTGGGAAAATGGGAATGTCAAGCTTGTGGATATGTCTATGATGAAGAAGCTGAAGGTACTAAGTTTGAAGATTTACCTGACGATTGGACTTGTCCCGTCTGTGGCGTAGGAAAAGATATGTTTGAAAAAATTGAATAATGTTAACCTAATCCCTTTTAATTTTTTTTTTTGCTTTTTTACTTGATAAAGAATTATTCTCTTTTTAACAGAATTTTAGGAATACCTTTATGAAAAATCTCTTTTAGAATTTTAATTTATCATCCAAATTCCGAAAAATTTTATAATCAATAGAATATAAGTTTTTAACTTGATTTGTATTACTATTAAAAAATAACTTACAAATCCTTAAAAAAAGGTGAAATTGAAATTACACATATAGAATTGATGAAAGATATCTCATATGTAGGTTACGTTGATTTTGAGGTTCGCAACTTTCATGGGTACTCTACGCATCGGGGCTCATCATATAATGCATATATAGTCAAAGGAGAGAAGACTGTGTTAATTGATACTGTTAAGAGGCCATATTTCGAATATTTTTTAAAAAATATAAAAGAAATTTGTGATCCAACTGAAATCGACTATTATATCACAAATCACGTAGAAATGGATCACTCAGGTTCATTCCCCCTTATTATTGATCATCTACCAAATGCTGAACTAATAGCATCAGAAAGAGGAGTGGATGTGTTAAAAGCACATTTCCATCAGGAAGTTGGAGATGAAATTTTTGGTAAAATAAGGGGAGTAAAAGAAGGCGATACTTTAGACATTGGAAACGGTAAGAAGTTCACGTTTGTTCCAATTCCTATGATACATTGGCCAGATTCAATGGTTTCTTTCATGACAGACGAGAATGGTAAGAATGTATTGTTCTCAAACGATGCATTTGGACAACACTTTGCGACAACAAAACACTGGGATGATGAGAATAACTTATGTGAAATAATGCAGGAGGCTGAGAAATATTATGCTAATATCTTACTACATTTATCTGGGTTAATTGCTAAAGCCCTACCTAAAGTGGGAGCATTGCCTATCGACATTATTTGCACCTCTCATGGTGTTTGTTGGCGCAGTCATATTCCTGAAATTTTAGAGAAATATACCAAATGGTGTAAAGGAGAAATTGATGAGAAAAGTGTTTTAATTGTTTATGACACCATGTGGGGTAGTACAGAAAAGATAGCGAAAGCATTAGCAAAAGAAATCAGTCATAGAGGTATTACAGTAAAGCGATTTAAATTGACTAGTGCAGATTATTCTGATGTAATCACAGAAGCCATGAAAACAAAAGCTATTATAGTAGGAAGTCCAACCTTAAACAATGGATTATACCCAACGGTGGCAGAATATTTATCATACCAAAGAGGATTGAAACCTATGAACAAAATTGGATTATCATTTGGTTCCTATGGTTGGTCAGGTCAGGCTGTGCAAGAGATTGCTAACATAATGAAAGAAACTAAAATTGATGTTATGGATGAGTTGATTAAAATACAATACGTACCAAAACCAGAGGATTTAGATTTTAAAGCAATTGTTGACAAATTAGTTGAAAAAATGGGCTAGAAGGAGGAAAAGAAAATGGATTTTATGTTAACTGAAGATCAAAAAGCTTTACAAAAGAAGGCACGAGAATTTGCTATAAATGAAGTACTACCCGTTGCAAGCAAATATGACGAGTCTGAGGAGTTTCCTTTACCAGTTATTAGAAAGGCCTGGGAAGAAAAGCTCTTGAATTTGGGTATACCTAAAAAATATGGCGGACCTGGTTATGGTCTACTAGAATCTTGTATTGTCGTTGAAGAAATTTCTTCGGCTTGTCCCGGTATTGCTACTTCTCTCTTTGATAATAATCTTGGTGCAGAACCGATCATTATTGGTGGTAACGAAGAACAAAAACAGAGGATTTTATCTGAATTAATAAATGAATTCAAATTAATCGCATTTGCAACTTCTGAGCCTGGAATGGGCTCTGACATAGCAGGAATGCAATGCAAGGCAGAGAAGGATGGAGATGAGTATATTCTAAATGGAAATAAATTTTGGATCACAAATGGTGGAGTTGCTGATTACATTACAGTCTTTGCAACTATAGATCCTGAACAAAAACATAAGGGAATAGCAGCTTTTATTGTAGATACTAAAAGTGATGGAGTAAAATTAGGTAAACATATCCCTAAATTGGGTCAAAGAGCATCAAATACTGTATCTGTTGGCCTAAACAATGTTAGGATTCCTAAAGAAAACGTTCTTGCTAAGCCAGGAAGAGGTTTTGTCGTAGCAATGCAAACATTTTCCCACACTCGTCCAGCGATAGGTGCTTTTGCTACAGGCTGTGCACGTTCTGCAATGGAATATTCTATCGATTATGCCCAAAAGAGAGAAGCTTTTGGGAGACAGATTGGTAGTTTCCAGGTTATTCAGGAAAAAATAGCTAATATGTATAAAGACATCGAAGCTGCTCGTTTATTAACATATAAAGCAGCATGGGAAGCCGATCAAGGGATGGATAATAATTTAAGCTCAGCCATAGCCAAAGCTTTTGCGTCAGATGTTGCTATGAATGTAACAACTGAAGCAATTCAAATTTTCGGAGGTTACGGATATCTGAGAACACAACCTGTTGAGAAATTATTTAGAGATGCAAAATTATATCAAATTTATGAAGGAACAAGCGAAATTCAAAGAATTGTTATTTCTAGGTTTGTCATGAAAAGATATGAACATGCAATGCCTTTCTTAGGGAAGAAAAGGAGCTAATATCTTAAATAAATACAAGATTTTTTTTTCTCATTTTTTTTAATTTTTTCTCTTTATATCATTTTCAAAATATTGAAAAATCGTAAACCATTTTCCGAATTTATACTCAAAAATGTTCTTTGAAAGTGTATTTATTTTGACTCATAAAGATACAGAACTATTGGAGAATGAAGATTCTGAGATAGTACCTTTAAAGGAAAAATTATCGTATGGCTTTGCTTATATGCCAGGTACGTTCTATGGCTCAGTCATGGGTGTAATCCAATCATTTTATTATGCGTGGATGGGATTATTAAATATATGGATATTTATCGCCCAGATTGTATATGCTGTTTGGAATGTTGTTAACGACCCCATTTTTGGGAATAAAATTGGTAATACTCGATATTATAACAAGAAGAAAAGAGAAGTCCAAAGATATATCCCTTATATTAAATTTGGGGCTCCTCTCTTTAGTCTATGTTTTGCTTTGGTTTTTTTTCCCCCAGATGCATGGAGAGGACATACATCAGATCTTGCGATTCAAGTATGGCTTTTTACCTGGTATCTCGTTACTCAAATTGCTTATGATACATTATTTACTATTGTTCTGATTGCTCACGTCGCTTTGTTGCCTCAAATGACCTTAAATCAGCGAGAACGAGAAAAATTACAATTGCTTGGTACTGTTTTTAACTTACCTGCAATTTTAGTAGGATTTATTATTCCTGTTATATTTTTAGCAGATCCAACGAATGAATCGATTTTTATTTTTCAAATCCTTGTGATAGTTATTGCTATTTTTGGTATATTTCCCTATTTTATATTATCAAAATACGTTCGTGAGCATAGTGAACACATACCCGAGGAAAAAACTCCCTTAATAAAATCAATAAAACTTGCTTTTAAAAATCCCTCTTTTAGAGTTTATGTGATTTATGATGGAGTTTCAGTGTTTTTAATCAATATGGCAATGGTGAGTTTACCTTTTTACTTAACCTGGGTTCTTGAACAAATGGAAGGAATTAATATGATTGTCTTTTGGATTGGACCAATACTTTCTTTAATTATTTCGGTACCAATTATTCTAAGAATTGCAGCAAAGATTTCAACAAAAACCGCAATAACGTATTATCTTGGAATGTTAACTATAGGGTGCTTTTTTAGCTTTTTTGCGGGGCTTTCAGAAAATTGGATTCTTGTTTCTGTAGGATTTTCAATTTTTATGTTTGGATTTGCAGGCGATTTTATACTACATAACCCTATGAGAGCAGATACAATAGATTATGATTATTGGAAGATCTCTGGAGAGAGAAGAGAAGGGCTCTACGCAGGTGTGGGTCCACTGTTAAGCAAACCTATGATTAGTGTAGCATTAGCAATCCCACCTGCATTGATGACTGCATTTGGATTAATTTACGATGACGTAATAGAAGGATTAGATCCTACCAAGGGGATGTTCTTGGCTTCATTAAGTGTCAATATGAGTATGACTCTTATACCAGGAATAGCATGTTTAATTGGTTTGCTTGTTTGGGTCAAATACTACCCGTTAACAGGAAAAATTGTGGAAGAGATGAAAAAAGAATTAAGAATAATGCATGAACAAAGACTTAAGGATTATAAAGAAAAGCATCAATCGTAAATCTATAGCTGTTTGTTTAATTCCTTTTGTTTTTCTAATTTTCTTTTTTTTAGAAAATCATAATAGATTTTGAAGTATTTCCGCTGACACAAATTATCACAGAACACATTAAATTTACTATCTAGCCAAAGTTTTTTTAATTCATGGATTTTCAAATAGTTATGAAATTTGCTAAATTTATAAACGTCTATTAGAGCATGACAATTTAAACAAATACGTGTAGGTAATTCTTGTTCTATTTTTTTAAGCTCATCTATTTTGAGGTTTTTAAAACATTCGCAGCAGTGGAATTCTAAAATAGGAGTTTGCCATAATTTGAGGATATAATCAGGTGTAAAATCAACATTATCGCTGAGAAAGTCATATACATTTAGATCCTTACTACAATTCCAACACACGCGTTCCTTGAAGTTAGGCTCTGTTTTAATAAGCTCTCTTAATTTTTGGATCTTTTTCCACATTGCCGCATTATTTAATTTTCTGTAATACATCGAAATCTCAAAATATATTCATACCTAATATAATAAATGAATAAATGTAGATTTTTATAATAATCGTTTACCATAATTAGTAATAATATATAATAAAAAAAAGAAGTATAAAATCAGTCGAGTTGTAAAATTTTTTTCGCTGCGTTTAAAAAATTATCACTAATAATAGTTGGCTTTATTTCGAGAGATTTTAATTCATCTAAATGTTTGTCACCATGCCCTGTGGTGAGAAACACTGTTCCACAACCCGCGTTCATCCCAAATTGTATATCAGAGGGATGATCACCCATCATCCATGATTCTTTAATGTTAACATTGAAATCCTTAATAATTTCATCTATGAACTTTGTTTTAGGTTTCCTACATTCACATTTATCTTCTCGTAAATGAGGACAATAATATGTTTTAAGTATCTTTATATTTTCTCTATTTAGTAATTCAATTAAATAATTGTTAAAATTATGAAAGTCTTCTAATGTATAATATCCTCTCCCTATTCCTGATTGATTGGTTACAATAACGAAGATATATTCCTTCTGAAGTATTTTTAGACCTTCAATAACTCCTGGTAAGATTTCTAAATCCTCGATCTTAAAAGCGTAATTTTTGTCCTCAATTAAGGTTCCATCTCTATCTAAGAGAATTGCTTTTAATTTACTCATTATTTTTATAACGACTTAAAATTTTTCTCTAACTCAAGTAATTATTAAAAGAAAATAAAAATTATTAATGCGAGATATCCTATTCCTAAGATGATATGTAAGAGGGCAAATAAACCTCCTATCTTTAATAATTTCTTATAATTCATCCCTTCAACACAATATTTAGTCGATAAATCAAGTGTCATCATATCAGCTGCACTACCCTGGGGTAAGAAATTTCCTCCTAAATTTATTCCTAATATAAATGCTATTAACAAGGGAATCTTTGAAAAATCAAATCCTAAGAGGTCAATTAAAACATTTATTATTGGTATAAAAAGAACCGTTACTGGAACATTATCAAGAAATGCAGAGAGTAAAGAGGTTGAGATTAATATCATCACACATAGTAAGAAAATGTTGTTGGGTGTTATATTAACGACAAAATCTGATATAATATCGATAAGCCCTACCTCTTCAAAACAAAATATAAGGACAAATAAACATATAAAAAAGAATGGTAATTTAAAATCAACTTTTGTAAAATAATAAGAAATATCTGGTTTTTTTTTACCAGATTCACTCCTACGAGGATTAATGAACACAAACATTAACATTCCCAAAAGACCAACAAACAAAATATTTGGAATAATCATTAACAATATGAAAAAAATGAATAAAGCAACTATATTACGGTAAAAGACTTTAGGATTAATTGAGTCTTCTAAGATTATCAGCTCGTGTTCTTCAAGGTGTTTGTCCTCTAAAGGCTCATCATATTCTTCGCAATGTGGAACCCAAATTTCATTTAAATGCTTTCTAAGAACGAAATAATCTAAAAGGAATAAAGTGAGTAATGTGCCTATAATGAAATATGCTGATAAATTGGTAAAAAACCAGCTGGTTGCGAGATTAAATTTATCCGCTATGAGAATATTCTGGGCAGAGCCAAATGGTGTCAAAGTTGCAGCAAGATTAATGCAAATAGTCATTCCAAGAAGTACAGGAGTAGGATTAATTCTCATCTTTTCACTTGTACTAATAATCATAGGAATAAATATAATAGCTACAGAAACATCCTGAATAAAAACTGCGCTTAAGGTAGAAATTGAACAAATCACCCAAAAAAATTGCCGTGTGTTTGTATGAAATTTCTTGGTAATTCGTAATGCTATCTCTTGAAAAATAAGCTGTTCTTCTAAGATAACCACAATTGTAAATAAAGAAATTAAGAAGAAAATAACAGGCCAATCAATCTCAATTATTATTTCTTCAATAGTAAAAGGCTCGGGTGAAAAAAGGTAAGTTGCTGTAGCTGCTGCAAGCATAGCTGCCACACTATATGTCAAAAAATCTGTTTTTTCACGAAACAACGCTGTGATAACAATAACAAAACAGAAGATTACAAATAATTGTAAGAAAAAAATCATTATCCTTCAGACAACAGAGAAATTATTTGATTTAAATATAGATTATTGTGGTTAAACATCTTAAAATTTCATTGTTTTAGAATATATAAAAAATAAAAAAAAGATAATTTATTCTGTTCCAACCCAGAGTCCATGGAGATTACAATATTCACGCGCCTTTAAACCACTTGTGTCAGCAACAACGAAAGTCGCCTTAGGTTCCATTCCAGGAGCCAACATTTGCCTTTTATAACAGTTATTTTTACAGATAAGTTCAATCCACATAATATAATGTTCATTGGTCATAGGATGTGGAGTCCCCATAGAAATTCCAATGTCGACAGTCACTTTATTACCATCAATCGTGATCTTAGGTACGTGTTTCTCACCTTTCCAGTCTGCTGTCTTCTCTTCCATTAAAACCATCGGTTGTCCGCAACAAATGGTTTCGGGAGCCGCAGGGTTAAGTATTTCAATAACTTTTCCACATATATTACATTTCCAAATTTCTTTCTGTTTCATTTTCAAGTCACAGATTCCTATTCTGTTGTTTTTTAAATCATCTATTTTGATTTTTAAAAATTTTGATTTTAAATTAAAAATTAGTATGTTTTTTTTTAGAAATCTTCACATTTCTTTCTGTAGTACTCTCGGGGATGGTCGCAGCTAGGACATTTAAAGTCTTTGGGTAATTCATCCATTTCTACTTCATAACCACATTCCATACATACCCAAATCACCTTCTTTCCTCTTTTAAAGAAAGCGTCATCTCCAACTAATTTCAGAAGTTTTCCATATCTCTCAGAATGATGTTTTTCAGCTTTCATAATTGCTTTTACTCTTTTTGCAATATCAGGATATCCTTCTTTTTCAGCAGTTTTCACTATATCGGGATAAAGTGTCTGCCATTCCAAATTTTCCCCTGCTATTGCTGATTTTAAATTTTCAATAGTATTTCCAAGGGTTGTTGGAAATTCTGCATCAGTGAGTACTTTCATTTCATCAAATTTTTCCTCTTTCTTGAATTGTTGGAGCATTTTATAAAACCAGCTACCATGCTCCTTCTCTTGATCTGAAGTTTCATCAAAAATCTTTGAAATTAACACGAAACCTTCCTTTTTGGCTATTTTAGAGAAGTAGTTATACCTATTTCGAGCTTGACTTTCACCAACATAAGCGGTATACAATTTTTTTGCTGTTTCTTTCATAATTTTTTACCTCTTTTATGTATTTGGATATTTCGTTTTATATGAATATTTTTGGGTTTAAATTATTTCCGCTTAATTTTAACTTTTTTACTTATAATAATATAAAGAAAAAAACAAGTAGAATTGATTAATAATAAGTCTCTGTTCTTCTTCTTTTTTCCGTAATATCCTACGGAAAACTATTTAAACCATTAATATAAATGTTTAAGTAGAAAATTATTTTCACTAAGATAGAATTAGTATTTGTCATTATGTCGATAGTACTTTCAAATAAATCTAAAGAATATCTAAAAAGAAGCAACACTTCTAATTTATTAGTTGATATTACCTTTATTGAGGAGCCATGTACTCAAATATACAATCCAGTAATAGAAAAAATTGAAGATATTGATTTAGAAAATTATAAGGATTTTGAAAAAGTGTCTAATGATAATTTGATATTATATTTATCTGATTGGTTTATAAAAATTTTTGGAAAATTAGAAGAATATCAATTAGATATAGACGGAATTTTTAAAAAAAAAATAATTATTAAGAATATTAATCCAATTATTAAAAACACGTGTAAAGTTAATTAACAAGTAGATTTGCATAATTAGGGCGTAATATAGGTAGAATTGATGAAATTACCTAAAGAATTAAAAGAAAAGGAAAAACAAAGATTAAAAACAACAAAGCCAAGAAAAAAAAAAAGGAAGAAACATTATCCTTCAAGGACTATCTCAAAGAGATACGATTCTATACCTAAAAAAAAGTTTACAGAAGGTTTTACTCCGTATTTAATTGTAATTGGGGTAGTTTTAGTAATAATAATAGTTTTCATGGTAATTTCCTTTGATAATAGAATGGAAAGGGGAGATAGTTCCTATAAAACCGATATTACTTTTAACACTATTGATGGTGGTACGATTTCTTTAGCAGATCATCAGGGACAAGTTGTTCTTTTATTTTTCTTTGATTTAGACTGTCCCCCTTGTGGTCCTGAAGCAAATATCATAAGTAATATTGATGATGATTATCCAAACAGCCAAGTATATATACTTCTTATAACAATACATTCATATGATTCAAATAGTGGGTTAAACCAATTTGCAGATGTTCATAATTTAGATCGTTCTATAGCTCGTGATGATATTTTTAATACTTATGCTTCAACTTTTAATATTGCATATACTCCAACCACTATATTATTAGATAAGGATGGTGGTGAGGTTGAAAGATTTATTGGTTATGATCCTAATCATTATAATCAAATAAATTATGAAATTGACGCTTTGTAAAATTAAAATAATTTAATCTTTAACAAAATAAAAAACAATTTTCTCAAATATGATCGATATATTCCTCTTTTTTTTAGCTATTTTTGGGGGTTTAATCTCTTTTTTAACGCCATGTAATGTAGTTACACTGCCATCCTTTATGCTTTATTTGGCAAGCCAAACCAATACACCAAAAAAGGCTATATTAATGAGTTTGATTTTTTCCTTGGGATTTATTTTAATGTTTTCTTTAATTGCAACCTTCTATATTATAATTTCAGGATTCATAAGGTTTACCTTTTGGTTAAAATTGTTTTCTGGTTTGACCATAATTATTTTATCGATTTATATTTATTTTGCAAAGCAATTTACTAGAACTAAACAAATTTTAAGATCACCCCAAAATACTCAAAGCAATCAAAATGAGTTAGAATACAATCAAAAAGAAAATAATTCGAATACAATTGATGCGAGTACTTTTGACAATGAATTAATGAAGTATGAAGGATATGGTGGCTCATTCATGCTTGGATTCTCGATGGGTTTTTCATGGATTGGGTGTATAACCCCAATTTATCTATCTATTGTGTTAATAGTATCTGATCAATCTGATATTGGTTTGGGGATTATTTTATTTACATTTTATGCTTTAGGAATTATGATCCCTTACATGCTTATTGGAACCTTAATAGGAAAAATTAAACAGCTATTTTTTGTCAAATTAATTAAGTTTGGTTCCAAACTCCAAAAAATATTTGCAGTTATTTTATTATATATCGGGATTGAGATAACTTTAGCGGCATTTGGAAATCCTGGGTTATTACCTAAAATTTGATTGATAAAAAAAAGTTATTTCGTGTTTTTCTGACCTATTTTATTTTTTTTTTAAAAGGTAAAAAGAGTTGGATTTAATTAATAATAAGTTTCTGTCATGCCTTTTTTTTCAAGTTCTGCTGGATATCCTTTTCTGTGCCATATCATCATTCCTCCCGTTAAATTTCTGATATCTTTAAATCCTGCTCGTGCTAGAATTTGAGCTGCCATCATAGAACGAGAGCCAGAATGACAGATTGATACTATTTCGTCATCTTTATAATCCTTAATTGCATCTGGATTATTCATTAATTCTCCTAAAGGAATTAATTTAGTATTTTTGATGTGACCATGTGGTCCTTCATATTCTTGTGGCGTACGCACATCAATCATAAGTGGTGGTTCATCTTCAGTACCAATCCTTTCGAAAAGTTCATCAGCACTGATATTTGACACCGGAGGGGCATCAGGAGGACGTAACTCTTTTCTAGTCTTCTTTTTGACTGGAGTGATAACTTCGATAGGTTGGATTTTTTCTAAGGTCGCAACTAGCATACCCTTTTCCTTACCAAGAGATAACAATTTTACCGCTTCATTTAATTTAGAATAAGCCTCAACACTAGATTTGAATCCGGGATCTGTTGCATAGACTTTTAATTTTTTATTTTCTGGTAGTTCTTCAAGACCTTTAATTAACGCATTTAATGGTCCTGGACATGAAAGTCCACACGCATCAACTTCTACGTAATCTTCACTTTCAATAGCTTTCTCATGAACAAATTCTTCAATTACATTCTCTGATCCTCCGCATGCAGCCATTATCTCTTCTGTGGTAGAGTTTGCCATTTCAAAAATTTTGAATCCTCCCGTTAGTTCATACACATTTTTAAAACCACTTTGTAAAAGAATTCTTAATGCTAAGTAGCTCCTATAACCTACTTCGCAGTATACATAAATTGGTTTATCTACTGCAAGTTCATTCAATCGATTTCTTAATTCCTCTATGGGTATATTTACAGAGCCTTCTATAGCTCTTGCTTCAAATTCCTCCGTGGTTCTGACATCTAACAAAAGCCCTTCATTAGATGTTATGATACTATAATCATGCCAATGCCAAATGGGCATATCTTGTCTGAGATAATTTGCAGCAACAAATCCAGCCATGTTAACAGGATCTTTTGCTGAACCATATGGTGGAGCATACGTTAACTCTAATTCCTCTAGATCATAGACATCTCCTCCCATTTTTATAATTGTTGATAACACATCAATTCTTTTTTCACTTCCTTGCCCTCCAACTATTTGAGCTCCCAAAATTTTACCAGAAGGAACTTCAAATATTAATTTGAAAGCCATGGGAGTTGCTCCAGGATAATATCCCGCATGATTGTTTGGATGGATGTAGATCTTATCATACTCGATATCTAAGTTTTTCAATTGTTTTTCAGTTAATCCAACAGTAGCTACAGTTACATCAAAAATTTTAACAACTGAAGCACCTAATACACCATTATATTCTGAATTTCTTCCAGCAATGTTGTCAGCTGCTATTCTTCCCTGTTTATTTGCTGGACCTGCCAAAGCCATTGATATCGAATTTTGAGTCTGTAAATGCTGAATTTGAACAACATCTCCTACAGCATATATATTTGGATCAGAACTTTGCATTCTTTTATTGACTTTCACATAACCTTTTTCTGATAATTCTAAACCACTATTTTTAGCTAGTTCGCTTTGAGGTCTAATCCCTATGGCTAAAATAATTATATCTGTCTCGATTATTTTGCCACTTTTGGTTATGACAAAAGGCTTTTCACCCTCATTTCTCCCAAAAGAATCGACGGGATCTTCCAAGACAAGACATACTCCATTTAAAATTAATTCTTGATGAATAAATTGAGCCATTTCCTTGTCAATTGAAGGCATAACTTGATCTAACATTTCAACTATTTTTACTCTTACACCTTTCTCTACTAAGTTTTCAGCCATCTCTAACCCAATAAACCCGCCTCCAACAATAACAGCTTTATTAATATGTGTATCTTCAACATATTGCCTTATTTTTACGGCATCTGGAATTGTCCACACAGTAAAATGTGGTACCTCTTCAAGACCTTTGAAAGCTGGAACAAGTGGTTTTGAACCAGGTGCTAAGATCAGATGATCATACTCAAGGCTATATTCTTCATTACTTTTTAAATCTCTGACATCAATCTTCTTTCTTTCTCTATTTATTGACATTACTTCGTTGTTTACCCTAACATCGATATTAAACCTTTCAAGAAATGTATCAGGGGTTACCAATTCTAAAGATTCGCGATCTTTTATTATATTTCCAACATAATACGGAAGTCCACAATTTGCAAATGAAACATATGGACCTTTATCTAGCATAATAATTTCAAAATCTTCCTTTAATCTACGAAGTCGAGCTGCTGCGGATGCCCCACCAGCAACTCCGCCTATAATTACTACACGTTTCATTTTTTCTTACCAAAACTTACGTTTAAATACATTTTTACATAATTTTTATAATAGAACACTTACAAATTGATTTAAAACTAATTATTATTATCTATAAACTTTTTTTAACCAAATGAATCTTTCTCGGAAACTTGTGTTGTCTATTAAAACTACCTTTCACAGGGCATACTTCTTCAACTTTTTCGAGAATACGGTCTACCTTTTTTAAATCTTCATCCGTGTCAATATTCCAAGAATATTTGATATTAAAAAAGCCAGGGAACGGTTCCTCTTTAGGATTAAGAGCACTTCGTTTATCATACATTGCTTCTGCTTTTACAGAAATAGAATTTACATTCACATTCGATAATGATAGATAGAGTAACGCTGTTATTTCTAAACAATTTGCAAAACTTGCTAATAGCATTGGCATCGGTCCCGGAATGGTACCAGATCCTCCTAATTCTTTTGGGCCGTCATTTTCTATTATAAAATTCCCAACAGTAGCTTTAACATGCAAATTATCTACTTGTTCTGAAACAGCAGTTACTTTAGAAATAAACAATCCGTCTCCTTCAGTAGTGTTTTGATGTTTCAGCATCATTTCAAAGCGATCCTTATAAGCTTCTAAGGTTTCATCTGAGACTAATTTGTTCTTCATAATCAAAGCAAATTATCGGTTTACTTTATTTTTTTCGATGATATTAAACTATAATGATAAATTATTATTTTATTATATAAATTATAATCTCTATATTATCAGAGTAGAGCTAAATAATGAATGTAAAGAAGATTTTGCTTACTATTCAATCTTGTTCGGATTGTAAATCATGTTTAGAGGTTTGTGATACATATAAAGTGACGAAAGAAGAAAATAAATCTCCCAATGGGAGATTAAAGATTGCAGAAAAGATATTTAATGATCAAGATATTAATAATGAAGAACTTCTAAGCATTTACACATGTACCTTATGTTCTTCTTGTGATTTAATATGTCAACAATCTATACCGATAGCGGATATTATTCACTCTTCAAAAGCTAAATTAGTTGAACAAAATAAAGCCCCATTAGAAATTCACAACAAAATTATAAATGGGATTCTTGAAAAAAGCAACTCGGTTGGAGGAAATCCAGAAGAACGTTTAGATTGGTTGCCAGAGCAATATAGAATGGAGGAATTATTTGAAAAGAAAAAATCTGATACTTTACTATTTTTTGGCTGTATGTCATCATTTAGAGTAAAAGAAAGTGCGAGTATCCCCTATGAGATATTAAAGCTTGCTGGATATGATTTTAAGATTTTAGAAAATGAACCTTGTTGCGGAGAATATATATATTCTGCAGGAAAAATTGACTCAGCAAAAAGAATTTTTAAGGAAAACTATGAGTTATTTAAGAGAATTGGGATTAAGAATTTAGTAGTCACCTGTGGGGGTTGTTTATATGCTTTCGATAAGGTATATAGGAAATATATTGAGAACTATGATTTAACTGTAAAACATATAATCGAAGTGATTTATAATTTGGAAAAAGAAGGTAAGATAAACTTAAAACCATTGAATAAGACGATTACTTATCATGATCCATGTCGGCTTGGAAGAAAATATAAGAATGGCCCTCTATTCACAGAACCTAGAAAACTTTTAAATAAATGTGGATTGGAAGTAAAAGAGACTTCTATTAATCCTATAGAAGCACCATGTTGCGGAGCGGGTTCTGGAATACGAGGGGTTGATAGTAGTATTTGTATTAACATCGGAAAAGATTTATTTAGCAAAATAGAAACAAAAGAACTAACATCTTCCTGTCCTTTATGTGTTTTTAATTTTAGGTACGTGAATTATAAGAATCAAACAGATAAGGAGAGCAAATATATAACTGACTATATCTTAGAATCGATGAAAAAATAAAGACTTTTCAAATCTAGAAAATTTAAAAAAATTATAAAATTTTGATTTACCCTCTATAATCCAAATATACTACGGCGTCTAGGAACAACTCGTAATTTTCATCCTCATCAAAATCATGCAAAACTACTTTTTCCACTTCATCTAGTTCTCCTTTTATTTCAACGAGTTCAGATTGCTGAAGAATTTTGACATCCGATTGTTTTAATTTTTTAGCTATTTCTTCCCTTCCTGGGATTACTTTAGAAGTTGTAGACACAATAACTCTTCCTGTATAATTAGTTAGTTTTAAAGCAAGCTCTAAAGACTCATCACCAGAGTCTACAATTAGAACCCTTTTATCTCTAAATTCTTCAAGGTTTTCGGGGATTTCCTTATAAGTTCCTTTACCAAGATAATCTTCAAATCCTAGAATAACATTTATCTCTAATTTGCAAGCAGTTTCCACTTCAACTTCTGGTTCAGTGCCTAGTCTATAATTATCGATAGCGGCTTTTAAAGCATCTGCAGCAAGATTTGAGCAGTGCATTTTAATCGGTGGAAGGCCTTCTAGCTCATCAGCTACATCCTGTCTTGTAATTTTGTAGGCTTCTTCTAATGTTAGACCTTTTGCCATTTCAGTAATCATAGAAGATGTAGCGACCGCTGAACCGCAACCAAAAGTTTTGAATTTAATATCTTCAATTATTTCCTCATCTCTATTGTTTCTACCGACCTTAATATACATAAACATAAGATCTCCACAAACAGGGTTGCCTACGCGTCCAAATCCATCTGCTTTCTCAATTTCCCCCATGTTTCTGGGGTTGCGAAAATGATCTAAAACTTTTTCAGAATACTGAGTTGATTTCATTTTAATCATTCACCTCATTATATTTTTTAATTAAATCTGGAGGAGTCAAAGGAGATAGTAGCCTTAATCTTTTTACTATTCCAGGCAACTTATCCAATAATTCATCAATATCTTGTTCTGTTGTGTTTCTTCCTAAAGTTATTACTAGAGATCCATGAGCCTCTTCATGAAGCAAGCCCATAGCAATCAGAGTATGGGATGCTTCTAATGTTTTTGATGAACACGCTGAACCAGTAGCCGCAGCGATATTTTCATCTTTTAGACTAAGTATTAATGACTCTCCTTCAATATAATCGAATCTAAAGTGAGCATTATGCGGAAGTCTTTTTTCTGGATGACCATTTAAATATGACTTCGGAATAACCTCTAATACTCCTTTTATCAACTTATCTCTTAATTTTCTTAATCTAGATGCTTCTTCATTTATTTGATTTTTCATTATTTCTGCAGCTTTTCCAAATCCAACAATTCCAGGTATATTTTCAGAACCAGACCTGAATCCTCTTTCTTGTCCTCCACCGATGATTATCGGATTTACTCGTAGACCCTTTTTCAAATATAAAGCACCTACACCTCTGGGACCATAAATATCATTTGAAGATAATGTTAACATATCAACGGGAATTTCTTGAACATCGATTGGAACAGAGCTTTCACTTGCTACAGCATCAGTATGAAACACAACATTATTTTTAACTGCGAGGTCGCTTATTTCCTTTAAAGGTTGTATTGATCCAACTTCATTACTTGCTGTAGAGATAGATATCAAAATTGTGTTTTGAGTAATTAAGCGTTCCAGTTTATCGATTCTTATTATTCCATATTGATCAACAGGAACTCTGCTGACCTCAAATCCTTCCCGTTCTAAATATTTAGCAATATTTAAAATTGAAATATGTTCTATCTCTGAAATAATTATATGATTGCCCTTCTTCTTGTTTCTCATAGCATAGCCGATTAACGCAAGATTATTTGATTCTGTAGCTCCTGATGTGAAAATTATAGACTCTGGATCTGGAGCATTGATAAATTCAGCTATTTTATGTCTAAATTCACTTAATGCATCAGTTGCCTCATCCCCTTCACAATGAAGTGATGATGGATTAGCAAACTTTTGATTTAAGTAAATAGTCATCTCCGAAATAACTCTAGAGTCAACAGGTTTCGCTGCTTGATAATCTAAATAAACACCCATTCTTCATTCCTCTCAAATTTTATTTTTTTTTCTTAAAATAAAATACTAAATCATCGCCATCTTTAAAAAACTCAACCAATTCAGTATCTGTCCTCTTTGCCCATCTCTTCAAATCTTCTTCAGCTGCAGGATCATCTGCTAATACCTTAAAACATTGTCCAACTTCAAGACTCTCACTTAAATTTCTAACTTCGAAAAGTGGTTCTGGACAATACAAACCTCTAGTATCCAACTCTTCATCATAATTAATTTCTTTTTCAGTCAAAATTTAATCCTCCATGTAAATTCAAAAAACTTGTTTTATTTTATTGGTTCTTAGGACATAAACGAATACCAAGAAGTATAAATATTCTCATTATATTTTAATCAATTTCACTGATATTCATAAAATAGATATAAAATACTTAAAAAAAGGAACTTATAATCTATAAATTAATTATTAAAATGGTCTAAAAAAAGTAAGGTTGTGATTAAAATAGAAAGACAATTAGCTTTCCAGTAAAAATTTACTTTACAGCTAATTCTTTGATATGTTTTACACCATCTACTGCATCATCAGCAAAATCATCTGCTCCAAGTTTTTTAGCAAGTTCCTCATTTAACGGAGCACCTCCAACTATTAATTTAACTTTATCTCTAAGACCAGCAGCTTTTAAAGCTTCATGAACAACGTTAATTTGTTCTACTGTCATTGTAAGCAAGGAACTTAATGCTATAATAGATGCACCAGTTTCTTTTACTTTTTCTACAATTGTGTTTTCATCCACATCCATACCTAAATCATAAAGTTCAAAACCAGAACTCAATAGAAGAGAGCCAAGGATATTCTTTCCAATATCATGGTTATCTCCCTTAACAGTTGCTAGAATTATTTTTATTTTATCTGAAGATGTATCAGCTGCAGCTAACGCAGGTTGTAAAACAGTAAATGCTTCTTTCATTGTTTCACCAGCTAGCACTAGTTCAGTTAAATAATATTCTTTTTCTTCATAACGACGTCCTACTTCATCCATTCCCTTCGTTAAAGCGTTTAATATATCAAAAGGATCTTTATCTTCATCTATTGCTTCTTTTACAGCATCAGCAATATCATCAACTTCTAATTCAATTATCAGCTCAGTTAATTTTTCAAAATCCATAAAGATTTACACTTTTAATCCTTAATATTCCCATATAAAATTATAATTCGTAATTAAATTAATCCTTTAAAGTTTATTTTATTATAAAGATAATGAAGGTCAATCTCTAATTGGTTTGACGATTTAAGAACAAGAATGAGGGAGATGAGAAATAATCGAAATCTTAAAAAGGAAGTTTAAGATTTTAGAACAAAATTTATTTAGTTACCATTTTAATTAGGAAATTTCCTCACATTTGGTGGAATTCACACACGTATAGGGGATATTTTTTAATTTCTCAATCTTCCCTCATGACTATTTATGATACTTTAATATTTAAATTTATTTTAAAATCTGACATAAATTATAAAAATACAATATTAATTCTTTACATTGAATTTTAAAATATTCGTTATTTCTATCAAATATCTATGGGTACCAAGGTTTTTATTACCAGATTTGTGAATGAATTTATAAATAGGACGTCGAATTAAAAATGAAAGAAGATTCAATAGAAGAAAACTCAGAATTTGATGATAGTAATTTGGTAAAAGAACTCACTAAACAAGGTATATTAGTTTCCTGCATAAATGTTGTTAAAAATTATGAAATTGGAGATTTTATTGTAAAGGCAGTTGATAATGTCTCATTAGAAGTAATGGAAAACGAATTTGTAGTTATTAAAGGTCCAAGTGGTGCTGGAAAGACCACGTTATTAAATTTAATAGGTGGTTTAGATTCTCCTAATTCAGGAACGATCTATAATCAGGGAGTGAAAATTTCTGACATGGATCAAGAATCTTTAACTTTATTTCGGTTAGTAAACTCAGGTTTTATATTTCAAAACTATAATTTAATCAGTACCCTTACAGCGGAAGAAAACGTAATGTTCCCTATGAATCTTTCTGGGATGAACTTTGAAGAGCAGAGAAATCGTGCTGTAAAACTATTAAAAGAAATGAGATTAGGTGATAGACGAGAACATTTACCCTTTCAGCTATCTGCCGGTGAACAACAAAGAGTTGCTATTGCTAGAGCAATGGCAAATGATCCTCCAGTGATTTTAGCTGATGAGCCCACTGCCAATCTGGATAAAAAAACAAGTCAATTTATTAGAGATCTTTTCAAAGATTTAAAAACTAGTGATAAAACAATAATTATTGCTACTCATGATGATGATTTAATAGAATTAGCAGATCAAATAATTTCATTTGATGAAGGGAAAATAATAGAGGAAAAACACATATCAAATTAAAAAACCAGTTTTAAAGTCTAATATGTCATCTTTAGATTTTGCACTAAAGGATTTTTATCGTAAAAAAAATCAAACAATTCCTTATTTAATAGTAATCGCTTTAGTTTTTGCTATAACAGAATTTTTAATCTATTTTACTTCTTCTTTAGGTTTAAATCTATTTATTCAATCTGATTTTTCAAATGAATACTATTTCTCAGGGAGTATAAGTAAAGTATATAAACAATTCATTACCTTAATCCAGATTTTATTAATGATATTAGCTGTTTTTATAGTAGTTGCAATTTCTACCACTCATATTCTTAATAAGAAAAAAGATATTGGAATAATGAAAGCTTTAGGCACGTTACCTCGTAAGTTATATAATTTTTATCTTCTCGAGGTTTATATCATCTTTTTCATTGGTTTCTTCTTAGGTGTAATATTAGGTTTACTTTCCTTTACTATATTTAGCTTAATAATGAATTCATTTTATTTTTCTATTGAAATTCAAATTGATATATTATATACTTTAATACTCTTTTTTTCTTGTATTTTTGGGATATTTATTGTATCAGGATACGCCTTAAGAAAAATAGGGAAGGAAAAAATAATAAAAACATTTTCCAAGGATATTCCTTATGATTATGATGCTTCGAAAAAAATTAAATTTATCCCAAAATGGTTATCTTCTTTAGGTATTAATATCAAATTGTCAATTATTAATACTCTAAGAAGAAAGGGTGAGTTTAAAAGATATTTTATTATATTTTCATTAATTTGCTTAATAATATTCACACTTGGATTAGGTACAATCGTTTTAAGAACATCTTCAGAGGAGTGGATTCGTAAATCGCAAGGAGATAATATTATAATAATCGGTCATCAAGATGTGATCCAAAATTATTCATTAATGTATGAGATGTTCTCAAATCCAAGAATATTCGTCAACAACTCAGATATAAACTTTACAGATAAAAAATATTTATTTGACATTAATAATGTGCGTAATATCAAAGAATCCATTAATGATATCGAGAAAGTTGATGAAAGATTAATAGCTTTTTGTGACACAGAAGAAATGAGCAAAACAGTTATTGTTGATGGGGAATATGTGACGTATGGAAAGCATAGGACAGAAAACATTCCTATTATTGGGGTAAATCTAAGTAAGATTATCCAAAATTTTGAGATTGAGGGAAATTATTCTTTTCTGGATTATGAAATATTTATTGGAGATGGATTAGCTTACAATAATTTCGAAAAACCATTAATACAAAGTCTCAAAATCAAAGATATAGGTAATGAAAGTCATATATTTGAGATAACTGGTGTAATTATCGATAGTTTCTATAATGGATATGCTGGTTACATAAGTTTGGAGTCTTTTCAGAATAAACTTTTATTCTCAAATCAAACAATAAACATTGTTTTATTAAAATTAAGAAGTGGTTCCTATAAAAATATTAAAACTGATTTAGAAAATTATATTGAATCTAATTTGGGATCTGATTTTGCCCATATGAAAATGGATGGTGTATTTAAGAAGAATCTAAATTTCATATTTAATTTGTCACTATATCCGATGTTTTTAATGATTATTATGACAATTCTTGGTATATTATCTCTTTATAATTATCAAAAAAGCGGAATAATGGAAAAAGCAAGAGATTTCCTAATTATGAGAGCTTTAGGCACTAGAAATAAAGCTTTAAAAAGAATTCTTTTCTTGGAATCTACTTTTGTTATCATTCCTTCACTTTTGATAAGTTTAAGTATAGGTATGATTCTTAATTCAATTGTAATCTTTGGTCGTGTATATTTACCCCCATTATACATCCCTTTTGCCGTTTTTGCCATACTATTAATTGCTTTTACATTTTTTAATTTTCTAAGCTTATTTCCTATTATGAGAAAAATCAATAAGTTTACCATAAAAGACTTCGATATTTATTAAGGATATTTAACTTATTGTGAAATTTAGAAAATTTTATAAAAAATAATGAGTTAAATTTTAAAATCTATATAATTATTAATAAATTAATGCCCAAGAAATAGACACTGTATTAATATGTCAGAAGATGCATTAAAAAATAGAATCAGAGAATTAGAGAAGATATTGGAGCAAAAAGATCTTGAAATTGAACAGCTTGAAGACACCATCGAACAACATGAAGACACAATTATGGAATTAGAAGCTATTAAAGAACTAGAAGACGGAGCTAATACGAAGAGTAAGAAAATTCAAGCCGTAGAATCAAGATTTGCATATGAACTTGAAGAAAAAGAAAAATATATTCGGGATCTAAAGAATGCTATGGGCAAATTAAGAAAGGACTATACTCAACTACAACAAGAATTTGAAAAATTTAAACTTATAAATAAAGAATCATCCGTTATTAGGGTAGAAGATTTTAGGGAAAAAGTCCCATTAAATGCATTAGTAGCAGAATTACAGGATAAAGTAAACAAACAGAAATCACTCATTCATAAGTTGGAATATCAACTTAAAGAATCGGCAGAATTTAATGAAAAATTGAAAGAAAAAGAGAATATAATTGAAATTTACAAATCAGAAATCGATGAATTAAACCAAAAAATAACTAATTTAAGTTCTGCTTCTCAGATTGAAAGCGGTGAATCAGTGACTAAAAAATTAATTGAAGATCTTCAAAAACAATTAAATAAATCTAAGAGACAAATACTTGATTTAAAACAGAAGCTTTCAAAATTTGAAAAAAAAAGTAAAAAGCCAGATAAAAAGGACCAAGAAATTGAAAAGTTAAAAAATGAAATTAAATCTTTAAAAAAAGGACAGGCAACCACTGATTCAGATCAAGCTGATATGGCATCATCTGAAGTGATTCACACATTAAAAGATGATTTACAAAATAAATTAAATAAATCAAAATTGGAAGTTAAGGCACTTCAGGAAGAACTTAAGAAATATAAAACTGGAGTTTTGTCAGAAACAAGTGGATCACAAAAAGAAATTGAAAGTAAATTGAAACTGCAAAGAGAGATGTCGATATTTTTACAGAAACAGTTAGAGGCTAAAGATGGGGAAATTGACACAATAAAAAACGAAGCAATGCAAATTAAAAAAAGATATAGACAATTAGAAAACCAATCAAAACTAAGAGATCAAAAGCTAAATGACTTACAAAAACAAGTTGAACTCTATACTACTCAAACACCAGCTCAGCCTCAAGAGGTTCCTCATTTAACACTAAGATTGAGGGAACTTAAAAGTATCATTGATGACTTACAAAAACAGAATATTGAACAAAGGATGGAAATTGCTCAATTAAGAAAAAAATAATTATTTTAATCATTCTTTTCGGATTCAATCTTAGAAAATTAACTATTTTTGTTGTTATTTTTAATCAAGAGAAGGTTATTTTAAATATTTTAATTGGTTAATCTAATTATGACGCTCACATTGCATATTTTAGGAAGTTCCGCAGCTACACCTACTAGAGAACGCAATTTGTCTTCAATGGCAATTAGGTATAGAAATAAAATCCTCTTATTTGATTGTGGCGAAGACTTCCAACGTAGATTTGCTGAAGCAGGATTAAAATTTAATAAACCTTTAATGATTTTTATATCCCATTTTCATGGAGACCATATCATTGGATTGCCAGGATTTCTATTTCGTTTAAGTTTAAATGATAGAACAGCCCCAATCGTAATTTTTGGTCCAAGAAATCTCTTTCTTTATCTAATTCTTCATAGAAAAATTCTTGGTCTAAAAGCTAATTATCCGATTAAAATTTATGAAATAAATCATTTAACTGAGGAGTTAATTGAATTTGAAGGATTAGATTCTGAACAGCCAATGAATAAAATCAAGATTCAAAATAACATTATTTATGATTCCAAATATTATACAATGAAATATGCTCTGGTAGAACATTCAGTAATTACTTATGCTTATGCGTTTATTGAAAAACCTCGTTTTGGAAAATTTGAACCTGAAAGAGTAAAAGCATTAGGAATTCCTGAAAGCCCTATTTGGAAGAAATTACAGGAAGGAAAAATAGTAGAGCATCAGGGAAAAAAGATTGATCCTGTAAAAGAAGGTATAATTGGACCAAAAAGACCAGGAAGGAAAATAACATATTCTGGAGATTTAGTACCAGGTAAGTCTTTAATTGAACTAGGAAAAGACTCTGATATTTTAGTTCATGAAGCAACATTCGCTAAAAGATTAGCTAACACTGCTCTAGAGAAAAAACATTCAACTTCTATTGATGCTGCTCGTGATGCTAAAGAAATGAATGCAAAACAATTGATATTGACACATATTTCATCTAGATATCAAGAAGATGCAGCAAAACTCCTTGAAGAAGCAAGAGAAATTTTTCCTAATACTATTTTAGCTGAGGATTTACTCAAAATTGAGCTAAAATAATTTATCTAAGAGATTGCTACTTATAAAAAAAAGAGAGAGCAAAAAAAAGCTTTTAATTTTTTTTACTATTAGCCCCCGGCTATATGTGGGAGAATTATAACTTCCGATTTTTCATTGATTTTAGTTTCTGGATCTGCTTTCTTTCCATCGACTAAAATTCCGAAGTATTTTCCTTCAAGGTTTAATTCTATTAGTAGATCTGCAACAGTCATAGATCTCTCGGGGCTAAACGTCTCATACAATCCGGTCTCTAATAATTCATTTATTTGTTTCATTTATTAAAAACACCTATTTGTAATTATTTATATTATAACCTTGATCATATTTAATATTATTTCCTTAGTAAAATATGTCTTTTGTAATTATGATTACAAAATTTTTGGGGATATAATCTCAATTTAGGACTTAAAATCACTAAATTTTTTATTTTCTCTTTTATTTCTTAACATAGTTGTTATTTTTTTCTGAGGAGATTTTAAGATTATCGAAGAAGAATTCATTGATTATTTTGAGTTTTTAGAAAAAATTAGAGCATCTGAGTCAATAATTAGAAACATAGATGATCCCGTTGAGCGAAATAAATCAATAAAAGAAGTCATTACAGCTTCATTGAATTTTTCTAATGACATTGCCCAATCTGGAGAATATTTTGAAGCAGGAGAATTTTTATGTTCTGTAGCAGTAATAATTGAAGACCTTGATTATTCAGAAGCACTCGATTTATATACTCATATTATAAATTTATATAGAAAACAGATCATTGACTATAAATTGCAGGCTAAACTACATGAAGTCGCTGAATTGTATTTAAGAATTGCTGAAATTTTTCTCGAGAAATTTCAAGATACGCTTTCAGAAAAAAAAAATATCTTGAATAGTATTACGTTCCTAAAACAAGAAAGTACTCTTCTAAAAGAATTTGATGAGACACGGAAACTTGCTCAAAATTACCAAAATATAGCTGAATTGTATTGGAAATCTTCTGATTTTAAAAATGCTATTATATATTACGAAAAAGTAATCAAAATCTCGAAGATTCATCATTTTTATGATATGCTATCGTTTTCTTATCAGCAAATAAGTGTTTGCTATGAGGAATTAGATGATTATAACACCGCTCAGGAGTTAATTTTGGATGGAGTAGATTTTTTTTCAGATTTAGCAACCACATTAGAGGAAAAGAATGAAAGCTTAACATTAGCTCAAATATATCAGGTATTGAAAAATCTCCATAAAATTTTGGCTGAAGAGGAGCAATATATAAATTATTCTAAAAGAGAAGCTGGAGCTTACATAGATTTAGCGGAAAAGCTTGAAAAGAAAACAGAAAATTACCATAAAATTGCTAGATATTATCGGGGTGCTGGATTATGTTATCAAGAGATTGAGAATAATTTAATTGAATGTGCTTCATGCTTTTTATTAGCAGGAAACTTTTCAGAGAAGTTAGAAGATTTTAGTCAAGCAGCGATGAATTTTTTTGATGGCGCCAATGTATTTAAGGAACTAAATAATTTAGAAATGGCCTATAAGCATTTTATAAAAGCTGGAGATAATTATTGGAAGATAGGGAGTATAAATGAGTCTACAGAAAGTTATTTAAATGCTTATGATATTGCAATAGAAGGCCATTTAGAATATAATAGGTTTGGTATATTTAATCAAATAATCAGGGGATTAAATAAAATTGCCGAAGAAGGTTTAAAGAACAAGCAATTTTATACAGCAGCAACTTTAATATTAGAAAGTATCAAATTTTATGAACAACTTGATACAGCTAAAGATTTTCTTCTACGTGAGATGGTTAATAATGTTTATCGATACTATTATCGAGCTGCTAATTTAAAGAAAATTGGGTATTCTCACATTGTACTCAGCTATGTCTTAGCTTCTATATCATGCATTTTAAATGGGAAATTAGAAAAAGGTTGGAAAGTTATATCAGAGATTGAGTATGAAGGTCCAACAGTTAATAAATACAAAAAAATAATAAAAATAATGATCGAACAGGTGTCTAAGGGTTATGAAGTCGAGTTAAGTAATTTCCCATTCCCCTTAAGGAGATTAATTGAGAGTTCTGAAGAAATTATGTTTTTGTTGAAGCTATTCAAAGGTTTCAAACTCAGATAAATAGACTTTTTTGTAGAAAGGTGTTGGAGTGATTTAAAACCTAAAATATTTAAAACCAACACTTTATCATTATATTAAATCTTTTGTATAATCTGTTAAAATAAGATTTAATTTCTAGATAATACGTTTGAATGGGAGATTTTACATGAAAAGAATTAACAAATTTCTAGTTATTATAATATTATGCCTAATACTTCTCGGGGCCATGATTCCACTTGTTTTAATAAATATTAATAAAATTAATAAAAAAACTCCTTCTCAATCTGGCCATGTTAATATTTATGTCAATTCCACGATTTATAGTAGTATATCATCCGATTTAGCTCAATATAAACAAGACATTATTAATCAAGGATATACCGCAGATGTTATCAGTTGGGCTATAAATAATGTAACTCAGCTTAAAAATAATATATCAGTAGCATATTCTAATGGTTTAGTTGGAGCTGTTTTGATAGGACAGCTTCCCTATGCTGAAGCAAGATATTGGGATTCAGGATGGGCAATGTATCGTTATTTCTCATGTGATTTGTATCTAATGGATTTGGATGGAAATTGGACAGATGTAAATATGAATAATTATTACGATGTAGGAGCTTCTGATAATAATATTGAACATAATAATGGTACAGCGGACTGGTTCCCTGAAATCTGGGTTGCTCGTATCAGTCCATATACAATATCTGAAATTGGATTTAATCCTATTACAGCTCTCAATAACTATTTCTATCGAAATCACAATTTAAGGATTGGACTTACTTATAGACCGCATAAAGCCTTATTATATATAGATGATGAATGGGCAACTTATAGAAGTGAATGGGTAAGTAACTTTACTGCCTATACCGGTAATGATCTTACTTGTGAATCTGATTATGCTTATTATAGTAATGATTACACTAATTCCATAAGTTTTCTTTCAAATATTTCAGATATTGCGCATCCTAATTTTACTAGCTATGAATTAGTTCATATTATGGCTCATTGTAATAGCACTGATCAATTATTTGGAGTAACTAATATACCATATCAGCCTAATCCCTTAGATGGTGTTTTAAATTATCATCAAATTTATATGAACGGTCCACAACCGCTCTTCTATAATCTTTATTCATGTTTTTCAGGAAATCTGATGCAAACGAACAATATAGGAACTCATTATCTCTTCAGTGGTCAATCTTTACTTGTAATAGCATGTGCGAGATCTGGTGGTATGTGTTTATATCAACCTTTTTATGACTCTCTTAGAGACGGAAAAACTTTTGGAGAGAGCTTTAAAGATTGGTTTTATGGTCCAGAAATTATCCCTTTGAACCATTGGGAAGAAGTTTATGGAATGACAATATTTGGGGATCCTTTATTAACTATTTATATGACCTAGATACCTTTTTTAGGCGTTATTGATAAAAATAAAACAACACATTTTTTTTTTCTTTATATCAAATATTCCACTTAATTCAATAATTAATAATGCCGGAAACAGAAAAAATTGTCATAAGTTTTGATTTAGATTATACTTTAATCAACAATAGGAAAGGAATCATTAATTCTTTTAATTATGCTTTAAGAAGGTTCAATCTTCCTAAAGTTAATAAATCAATCATAGAAAAAATGATAGGGATTCCTTTAAATGATATGTTTGCAAAATTTACTCAATTAGAACCATCAAAATTATCCATTACTTTTCGAGAATATTATAGTGCTAAAGGAATCTACCAATCTAAATTATTAACAGGAGTAAAAAATAAACTTAAGGAATTAAAACTCCAAAACTTTACTTTGGGTGTAATTACATCAAAAAAACAAAGTATAGCAGTGAAAATAACAGAATATTTGAAAATTGATGAATATTTTGATTATATTTTAGGAGAAACTGAAACAATAAGAAGTAAACTTGACCCAAATTTAATAAAAATCTTATCAGAAAAATATCCGAAATCTAAAATCCTAATAATTGGGGACCATCCAAAAGATGCTTTGCTTGCAAACAATTTAGATTGTCCATTTATTGGAGTATTAACAGGTTTTCACACAGCAAACCAATTAAAAGAAGCAAGAAATAGTGAGAAACAAACATTAATAATAAAAAATGTTAAAAGTATTACAGTTGATATGATTTATTCACTTTTATAGAATGCAAGTTAAATGAACTGATTAATTTAAAAAAGATAAAAAAAGAATAAAGGACTTTATTTTTCCCAAGATTCATATTCTTCCATGAATTCCTTCGGTTTCCACTGGATTTCCATAAATTTGGGAATTCCTGAACTATCACGAGGTCCAACAACTACATAAGCATCTGCTTCATCTTCTAATGCTCCACTTAATCGAGCAGCCATTCCTGGAAGAACAAGGATTCGATGATTCACTTTATCAAAAGCTTTAAATTCCTTAACAGCTTCAGCTATTCCACCAGCATTGAATTGTCCTCCTGCCACTGCGCTCTCAATCCCAATGCCTTCCGTATCAACCACTAAAAGCCAACAATTCAAATTTGCTCCTTGTAAATCCTGCTCAACAGGAATTTTTGTCATTCTATAATTACTTGTAACAAAAATTGGTGCCATATCATCAGGTTCTCCAATTTTATAAATACCAGCATCAACCGCAGGATAAATTCTAGGATCGGAAAATATACTCTGACGCAACGTCATAAGAGCTAAAAGAGCCCAAATTTCTTCTTTTTTCTGCCCAGTGTGTAATACTATTAAATTTGTATCTATAGATTCCATAATTGCCCCCATGATTATTTCTTGAAATTGATGTTCCCAAAGTTCTTTATCATTTCCAATTTTTACTTGATTCCAATAAACTGCAGGAACGCCCATAACCGGCCATCCTGCATTGATGTCATTTTTATCAATTGCAGCACTTCTTAATTGCATAATCCTATCATACGTTAATGAAAGATTTCCAGGTCCAAAAAACGTTCCTGAATCCAATATCATTTCTTTTACACCTAGTTTCTGCAAAGTTGCACTTAGGGACATTAATTCATCTAATTCATTTGAGAAAACAGCTACAGGTAAATTATTTTCAATTGCAAATTTACCGATTTGTTCCCAAGAATCTTTTCTGGCAGCATATAGTAATGGTTTTCTGCTTTTAATTGCTTCCGCAGCATATAACAAAATGTCTGCATCAAAAGTACATAACATGATTGGTAGGTTTGAGGATTCTGCTATTTTACGCGCTGCTAATTTGAATTGTTCCTTATCTCCAGATACATTTCTTAAAGCAACACCATCTAAAGTAAGTACATCACCAATCCTTTCTATTTTAAGTTCTGAAAGATATTTAACAGTTTCTTCTATGTCACCATCATCATCTGCAATTTCAATAAAAATTGAAGTCTGATTATAAAAAGTTAATTGATGACGGTATAGGACTTCCTCACCCCCGATAATAGCAATTCTATCACCAGTACCAACAGTTATAGATCTCTGAGGAGGCGTTATTAGAGTTATTAACTTCTCTCGATTCTTAGCTTGTTTAGGATCCTGCATTAAATGTGTGCAATCTTGAACTATAACTTTCCGTTCTAAGATATCTGTTGCAAACGCCATACATGTATCGTATCCACACTCTTTACAATTACTTTTATCTAAAAGTGCATAGACTTCTAGTGGACTTGGTCTTGCCATTTTATTTTCTCCAAATAGATTTTTTTTTTCCTTGAATAAGTATGTTTAGTCTAATTGTAAATTGAATTAAAAATTTGGTTTTTTCAGAACTATTGAAGATTAACCTCCATTTTTTTCATAAATTATCTTACTAAAAAATTAGTCTTTTTTCTTATTTTCCTGCTAGTAGTTCTAAATTTTGAATTGATTCTTGTTTTAATTCAATAAGTCAACTTGATAGAAACATATTATATCTAAAAGAATAAATAAAAAATTGAATTTTAATGATTGATGTTAATAATATTCTGTCTTCGATACAAGTAATGCGAAAAAACTGTAAAAAACAATATTTACAATACAGCTTATCACCAGATATATTAGAATTGATTCAACAGTAATTGGACTAGGCCAAATGAAAAATTCATAAAATATATTTAGTGAAGGATCACTAAATTGAGACTCTAATCTTGGACTTAAAAACACTCCAATAACCACCACAACTGTACTAACCACAACAGTCAACATCCATCCAGCAAAACCTTGAAACTTACTTTCAGCAAATTTTCCAGCAAGAATTGCTGCTATTATTGGTGCTACTAGATACCCCAAACTGAATATTAAATAGATTGATTCTTCATTAAAAAGAGGTTGAAATATTGCCCAATCCAAATTATTTGATGGCACACTAGTAACTGAACCAAAAAGATAGTAAATTATCATTAAAGGAGCATCTTGAATCTCTTCCATTAAAACATCAAATCCCGCATCGGGTTGTCCAACATCTATAAGAAAATATAATATTGTAAAGATAAAATTTAATCCAACAAAAGCTACTAAACTTAATAAAAATGATTTTCCAAATCCCATTTTTCTCAGACTCGATTTTAAATGTGCTTTTCTATTAATTTTCTTTAATTAAGAATGCATTTTATTATGATATAAATGAAAGTTGTTTTTAAATTTTAGCGTAAGATAAGATAAAAATTTACTTTATTTAAGATAAAAATTCAACCTCTTACTAAATCAAAAAATTGGTTAATATTATGGTAAATCATTCTAAATTATCTATTTGGATAAGTAACGTATAATATTTAAATTCAATCTTATCCTAACACGCTCAAAAATATATTGAAATTATTTTGAAATTGTCAGAAAAGAACTAAATTACTAACTATAATATTTCAAATTACACCTCCAAAATTTAAATATTTATTTTCTCTTATTATATTGACTATTTAATGAGAAGAGATAGTAAAAAATTTGCTCTTGGGAAGCTTAAACATGAATTTTTAGGGGAACTACTCTCAAATTTAGAAATTAATGACGAGAGAGTTGTATTAGGTTCTAAGATCGGAGAAGATGCTGCTGTTATAGATATACCTGGAGATAATTATTTAGTTGCTAAAATTGATCCAATTACTTTTGCTACTGACCATATAGGGTATTACGTTGTAAATATTAATGTCAATGATGTCGTTTGCACTGGAGCTAAACCTAAATGGTTCCAAACAACAATCTTATTACCTCAAAAAAGTACAACAAATAGCCTTATTGAGAATATATTTAAAGATATTCATGATACTTGTAAATCTATGGGAATTACTGTAATAGGAGGACATACAGAAATCACACCAAAAATTGATAGACCTATGGTAATTGGATCTTTGTTAGGAGAGGTTGAGAAAGAAAAACTTGTTCGTACATCAGGAGCAGAACCAGGGGATGCGATAATTCTTACAAAAGGAATTTTTATTGAGGGGACTTCAATAATAAGCCGTGAAAAAGAAGGTGAGTTAAAAGATAGGGGATTCAATTCAGATTTTATCGAAAAATGTAAGAATTATCTTTACGAACCAGGAATAAGTGTATTTAAAGAAGCGTTATTAGCTAATAATAACTTTAAAATAAAGTCATTTCATGATCCAACTGAAGGAGGACTTGCTACGGGTCTCGCTGAAATGGCTATTGCATCGAAAACAGGAATAATAGTTCAAAAAGAGAAGATTAATATTCTCCCTGAATCCTCAATATTGAGTAAAGCTTATGATTTAGACCCGATGGGTACAATTTCATCAGGATCTCTATTAATTGCTTTAGATGATGATTTAAGCCAAGATTTAGTTGATTTATTAAAAAAAAATAAAATTCACGCCGAAAAAATTGGTAATTTCGTTAATGCAGAGAAAGGTTTGATGATTAAAGAGAATAATGGAAAGTCAAGTCCCTTAAGTTATTCTGAAACTGATGAGATAACAAAAATTTTTTGAATTACAGCAATATAGCCCGTTTTAATACATTTTTATCATTAAACAATATTTTTATTTTCATGTTTTTATTTTATTAATAATTAACTCTATTTTTTTTAGGGTTCTATAGTTTAGAATATAAAATGTAATTGAAGAATTGAATGATCAAATTTGGTTAATAAAGAACTAAGAGATATCTTAGGTTTTATCGAAAAAAAAAATAGAGGTCATAATTTTAACCTAAGATTTGAGACAGATGTGTTTTTTGAAATATTAGAAAGGAAAAAAGAGAAATTTAAAGACTTTCAGGATGAAATTAGTTTTCGATGGGAAGAATTTAACCAAAAGAACCAAAAAAGAATAATAAAAAAAACCTTTACAACTTTTTTCTATAAAAATTTCCAAGATTTCTTTAGTTATTTTCTACAATACTTCTTTGGATTTAACGAAAACTCATTGAAATTAATTATAAAAGAAAAAATCTCCGAAAAAATCCTATTTTTTGAATATAATTATGAACTATCTTCTGAAGAAATTGAATATTTTAATAAAACAACCAAAGAATTTGAAGGGGAACTACTTAATGGATTTACGTTTCCTACCGGTTATTTATTTTTCCTAGTTAGAATCTTAGGAATAGTAATTAGAAAGACAATTCGAGAAAAAATCTTTGTTTTACTTGATGGTGTCAAAGTTGAAAAAGGAGATAATAGTGAAACTCTAGATTTCATGATTATTATAAAAGATAGCAAGGATGAAATTTTTCACAAATATTATAGCATGGTCCTCTACTACTTTTTAAGACAATTTAAGGGTATCCCTGAAAATTATAATGAAACACTACTAGAAGGAAGAGAAAATCTATATCAAATAGCTTTAGATGAATATGTATATGGTAAGGAGAAATTAGTTGACTTACTTTATTATTTTTACAAAAAATGCATTTTACTTCAAAGCTTTTCACCATTGTTGGATTTCTTTAATTTTGTCGGGTCAAGAGTAGAAGATTCTATTTTTTCCAAAATTGATATAATAAAAAAGGGATTTTTAATTAATCTGGATAATTACAGCGATACTAAAAAGAATTCTGTAATTAAATTTTTTGATTATCTTGATAGAAAATCAACCCTTTATTCAACATTTCAAGCAAATAATTTACCATCTCAGAAATCTCAGTTAAATCTATTTTTTTTATATTTGAAATATTTTTTAGGAAGTGGTTTAGAAGCATTAGAAGTAGGAGATGTATTATTTTTACCTGAGAAGTTTAAAAAAAACTTAGACAATTATAATAAAAATATTGAAGAGGTAATTAGTGCTAATTCAATTAATAATATTAATGAATTTCTCAACTTTATCTCTACATTATCGAATATCGAACACATAAATCCATTTTTTCATAAATTATTTAAAAAAAATATATCAGAGCTCAATTATGGTTTTTTTAAGACCTTTTTAAAGAGTTTTAATACAGATTTTTCAATGAAGCTTGATAAGGAAAATAAAAACCTCTCTGAAAATCCTGAAAATACACCCTTCTCATTCAATATAGTAGTTGATCATATATGCAGAATTCTTTATGTTTTAATAGATAAGATCTTTCTTAGATCTAATCCGGAAGATGCCTCTGTAAACTTCATTGATCCACGGAGTCGTTATATTGGAAAAAACATTGCTTTAAGAGTATTAGAATTATTTGTGTTTCAAGATATAAACTACTCAGATGATGTTTGGCCTGATTATATAATCAGTTTAAATAAAGAATACCTTAAACTGGAAATGGAAAAATATAATATCATGATTCCAGACGATCATTTTTACTCTGATGAAGAGTTAATCCAAATTATGATCACTTATAATATTCAATCTTTCTCAGATCAACCCTTTTTCGAAGAATGGCTCATTCATGAAATTATTATTCCATTAAACAATTTTATCTTAAATATTAAAAACTCTGCGAGATCCTTAAATAAGATCGAAATTTATGAAAAATTAAGCGATTATTTCATCTCAGATCTTAAAGATGAGCAAATGGTAAAAGAGTTTAAGTTAGTTTGTCAACAAATAGCCTCTTTTTGGAAAAGATTTGAATAATTTCATGTTATATCAAAAATATCTAAAAATCTCTGAAAATCTTCTTCTATATTAAGAATAGGTATACCCAAAGTTATCTTATTATAACTTTTTTTTCCACAAATTATCCCAGAAATCATTTTCACGTTGTCGGTTAATTGAGGTTCAATCTCATCTATTTTGCTTATACACAGAATTGTAGGATTATTCAGATTCCTAAATCCCTCGGTAAATATTACATTAATTTTATAGGGACCTTGATCAAGCCATTTAATTAATTTATCAAGGCTAATATCTCGTGCATTCAAAAAAACAGCCATTTCTTTATTGAGATTTTGAATTACTGAATAACATGCTCCAGATTCTGTAAATATATGGGAATCCTTTCCTTTCTCATCAATTTGATGATGTTTAACATTCTTAATCACTGCAACATTCAAATGCATTTTTAGTTTGAGTAATTTTATCGCATTCATAATAAAGTATGTCTTCCCTGAACCAGAATATCCTATAACATCAAAAATTCTAATAGCAACCACATTTGTAAAATTAATCTACAACTAAAAATCAATGATCTTTAATTGTTTTTATTCTTAGCAATAAAAAAACATTATAATATTTTACTATTTAATATATATTTAATTAAGATTTTTATTTCGAATTTTAATTACCATTGAATATAGATGCCCAGCAAAAAAGAATATTTGGTGTTTGATGCTAATTTCTTTATTTGTATGCTTCAAATTAGAGCTCGAAATATCTTAGGAAATTTAGAAAAAGCAGGGAAGGAGTTAGGTTATGAATTCTATATCTCTGAAGTAGTTTTTAATGAAATTAAAGCCCCTCACACCTATAGAGATAAATTAAGGCAAATTTTGAATGTTAAGGAGATATTACCTATAGAAATTGAAGATATAAAGAATGACCTCATCCCATACAACATAAGATTTCCTGCTCAAGATCCAGATCTTTCATTGGTTTATATTGCGAAGAACTTAATAAATGACGTAGAATCTGCTCCGATTCACCTAGTAACTGATGATTTTAAGCTGGTAAAAAATACTAGTTTACTTTATAAAGGAAGAATTAATATATTATCCCTTTCGAGTTTTCTACTAAAAATACAAAGAACTACCACTAATGTTCAATTGAGGAAATATTTCAAAGATATTTGGAAGAGAAGTCTAAATTATACATTATCCTACATGATTGAACGCTCTAAAACCTATCCTGCAGAACAAAAGATTACTTGGTTGATTGAAAAAGCAATAACGGTTACTGAGGACTCTATTTTAACACAAGATATTGAATTAGAGAATCCAGATGTAGGTATGAAATTTGACATCGGTGCCTCTAGGTACTTAGAAGATATTAATATTGCTGAAAAGTATATCTCTAACCAAGACCTTCCAAAGAGTGAGGAGGAAAAAGTAATGGGTATAATAAAATTCCTTGAGAATTTGAAAATTTCTAGAGAATATATGAACAGAGCAAGAGAAGCGATTGAAAAGAGTGAATCAAAAGAAGCTGTAAAACATTTGAAAAAGGGGAATAAATTTTTAATTTCATTACTTCAAGTTGCATCAGGACAGTTAACAAAAATTAAAGACTATGAAATAGTTGAACAGCTTATTTGCTCAGAGATCAGCAAAATGGAGTTTTTAAGAGCCTTTCTACTGGTGTCACTCGGTAGAATTAATTCGTCCATAAGCTCACTTGATAGGGCAGCTTTATTCTCTACAATCATCCATAATCATAAAACTTGTTTAACTCTAAATTATGTTAAGGCTTTAATCTACATATTTCACGGATTATATAAAAATGCAATCATGCAGTATAACTTTACAGAGGAATTAGCGGAAATTTATGAAGATGATAGATTAAAATTAAAATGTTTAATAGGAAAAGCTATTGCTCTGTTTATACAAGGTGAAGATAAAGAAACAGCAATGATTTTAATGGAAGAAATTTCAACTATGAATCTAGATGAGAACTTTCTTGATGCTATTATAGTATTTAGTGAATTAGGTGATTATTTCTTAGCTTTAGGACATTCTCAAATTGCAGCAAATTTATACAATCAAGCATTAGAGATCTCTATTGATTATAAATTAACATTGAAAAGTGAAATATTAATTGAGAAACTCAAGAGATCTTATATAGCCACCGTATTAGTTGGCTATTCAGCAGAGGATATGGTTGATAAGTTAGATCTGCTTTTAGATAAAGCTTATTCAATAAAAGACGTGGAAAAATATAATGAACAAATAAAAAAAATTTCAAGTTTTAATCTATTATTTTATACACCATTCCCTTATATCACGGGGAAGAATAAAGTTATCCCCTTTTCAAAATTACCAAAAGAACTTAAAGAAGATTTCCTCGAAGTAGTTTATTTTGAAAAAAACTTTAGTGATCAAAACCAAATACTCTTTATCGTATCTCATTATGAATTAGGCTTGTTAGGGATTCTTCTAAAAACAAATGAAAATGTTGTTGGGATAGCAGAAAATTATACCCTTAAAATAAAACCGACAGCAAAGGTAAAGATTTATGAACCTGATGAGGATCTGAAAAATGATTATTTAATCCGTGCTATTATTGAAATTACTCAAAAAGATCAAGTTAAAATTAATTATACTCTTCCATCCTTCTTTAAACAATTGAATTTGTAATATAGTTTTCTATCTGATTTATCGAAAAGAGAAGCAACTTAATAAACAGAAACATAATTTCCTGTTAACATCCCAAAGGTCTCTATATGTTATAGGATTATTCAAGTTCTCCTTACTGATTTGTCTCGTTGTGAAATTTGATGACTATGGATGGCGCACGAAATACAATAATATTTGGTCGAAGAAGAACTCTGTATTATTGTCCCTGCTTTTTTAAGTTCAGTATACATTCTAGCATCCACTAGAGAAGTTCTTCTTGTAACAGCTTTAGCTTTACTACGAGCAACAAATCGACCACATTTATAGCATTGAACTTTGCTGTCTTGACCCTTCTGGCTTCCAGTTTTTCCCCCACTTTTTCTCTTTTTAGGAATAAAAATCAGTTAGTTTTAATTTTGTTTAGTTATTTAAAAAAATTCTAAAGAGAATTAATTTTATAAAACTTAAAAAATTTATCCTTAACCTTGATAAAATTTTAAAATAAATTGGTAGGATTAACTTCTATAAATTTAGA